>ERZ724526.512-NODE-512-length-22546-cov-13.074963_pt1 | contig 22546 bp, 17 predicted proteins | sample MGYA00376059_ERZ724526 | MGnify/ENA primary metagenome ERZ724526 (study PRJEB28724, sample SAMN07190883) | activated sludge metagenome | isolation source: activated sludge of sewage treatment plant in Hong Hong | place: Hong Kong | collected 2016-03-17 ...
GTCGCCACCGAGGGGCGGGGCGCCGATGCGCGGGTGCAGGTCAATTTCGGTGGTGACGCCGGCATGAAGTGGCTGGCGCTCGAATACGCCAAACTGACGCCGGTCTGAGCCCTGTTGCGGTCGACCGGGCTTTTTGGCGCAAAATCGGTCGTGTTCGGTGGAATGCGATGCGGCGCGGTGATACGCTCTCATTTCCGCCCCGAATAACATGATGAGGAGACCGACATGAGCCACGCCATTCGCATTCACCAGACTGGCGGTCCGGAGGTTCTGAGCTGGGAGGAAGTCGTCGTACCGCCGCCCGCCACCGGGGAAGCCACAGTGCGTCACGCCGCCGTCGGCCTCAACTTCATCGACACCTATCACCGCACCGGCCTTTACCCGCTGCCCCTGCCATCAGGGATCGGCCTCGAGGGTGCCGGGGTGGTCGAGGCGGTCGGCGAGGGTGTGACCGAGGTCACGGTCGGCGATCGCGTGGCCTACGCCGGCGGCCCGGTGGGCGCCTACGCCGAGGCGCGCAACATTCCGGCGCACCGCCTGCTCAGGTTGCCGGAAGGTATCGGCTTCAACACCGCCGCGGCGATGATGTTGCAGGGTCTGACCGCCGCCTATCTGTTGCGCCGCACCTATCGCGTGCAGGCCGGGGATGCCGTGCTGATCCATGCGGCGGCGGGTGGCGTCGGGCTGATTGCCTGCCAGTGGGCAAAGGCGCTGGGAGCGACGGTGATCGGCACCGTCGGGTCGGCCGCCAAGGGCGAACTGGCGAAGGCGCACGGTTGTGACCACGTCATCAACTACTCGACCGAGAACTTCCCGCAGCGTGTGCGCGAGATCACCGGTGGCGAGGGTGTCGCGGTCGTCTATGACGGCGTCGGCAAGGATGTCTTCATGGGCTCGCTCGACAGCCTGCGCCCGCTCGGCATGCTGGTCACCTACGGCAACGCCTCGGGGCCGGTGCCGCCATTCGACCCGCTGCTGCTGGCGCAGAAGGGCTCGTTGTTCGTCACCCGGCCGACGCTGATGCACTACACGGCGAAGCGCGCCGACCTCGAGGCGCTGGGCGGCGAGCTGTTCGCCATGGTCGGCTCCGGCAAGGTGCGCATCGAAATCAACCAGACCTACCCGCTGGCCGCAGCCGCCCAGGCGCATCGTGATCTCGAGGCGCGCAGGACCACCGGTTCGACCATCCTGCTTCCATGATGGCCCGGGTCAAGGCAGGGCTGGTTTCGCTGCGCGACCTCTTTGCCACCGCCTGGTGGATCTTCCTGATCGTCGGCATCGGCTTCGTCATCGCCTTCCAGTTCGTCCAGCCCGCCCCGCCCAACAGGATAGTGATCACCACCGGCAGCGACGCGGGCGCCTATTACGCCTACGCCGGCCGCTACGCCGCCATCCTGGCCAGGAACGGTATTGCGCTCGAGGTCCGGACCTCGGCCGGTTCGCTGCAGAACATCGAGCGGCTGGAGAATGACGAGGCCCAGGTCGGCTTCGTCCAGGGCGGCGTGATCGAGCCCAAGGGCGATCCCGACGACGAGGAGTCGGACTCGCAACTGCTTTCGCTCGGCAGCGTCTTCTTCGAGCCGGTCTGGGTTTTCTACCGTGGCGACCGGCGCTTCGATCGTCTGACCGATCTCAAGGGCAAGCGCATCGCCATCGGCCAGGAGGGTTCCGGCGTGCGCCAGCTGGCGCAGCAGTTGTTGCGCGCCAACGACATCAACCCCGGTGACCACCTGCTGCCGCTGTCCGGCCTCAAGGCCGCCGAGGAACTGCAGCAGGGTCGGATCGACGCCGCCTTCATCATCGCCGCCGAGAACGCGCCGGTAGTCCAGGTGCTGTTGCGCTCGCCGGGCGTCAAGGTGATGAGTTTCGCGCAGGCCGAAGCCTACCAGCGCCGCTTCCCGTTCCTGACCAAGCTGACGCTGCCGCAGGGCGTCGCCGATCTGGTTCGCGACTATCCGCCGCATGACGTCACCGTGCTGGCGCCGACGGCCAACCTGATCGTCCGCGACGATCTCCATCCCGCTCTGCAGAGCCTGCTGCTGCAGGCGGCCACCGAGGTGCACGGGCGCGCCGGCTTCTTCCAGCGCGCCGGCGAGTTTCCCGCCTACAAGGACCGCCTGCTGCCGCTGTCGCCCGAGGCGGCGCGCTATTTCAAGTCCGGCCCGCCCTTCCTCCAGCGCTACCTGCCGTTCTGGCTGGCGGTGCTGATCGACCGGCTGATCGTTCTTCTGATTCCCGTCTTCGCGTTGCTGATTCCGCTGCTCAAGGTGGCGCCGGCGATCTATTCGTGGCGGGTACGCTCCAAGGTCTTTCGTTGCTACGGCGAGCTGAAATTTCTCGAGGAAGACCTCAAACAACGCTTCGATGCTGCAAAACTGCCAGAATACCGCAGCCGGCTCGATGTGCTCGACGACGAGGCGAGGGGCCTCAAGGTTCCCCTCGCGTTCACCGATTTGGTCTACACCTTGCGCGAGCATGTTAACCTAGTGCGACAAACACTGAAGAATCTGGAGGACAGGACATGAAGGCCTTTCTCGTTGCCAACCCCAAGGGTGGTTCCGGCAAGAGCACGCTGGCGACCAACCTGGCAGGCTATTTCGCCAGCAAGCGCCACGAAGTGATGCTGGGGGACATCGATCGCCAGCAGTCATCGCGCGAATGGCTGGGCCTCCGCCCCTTCGCGCTGCCGACCATCGACACCTGGGAGATTGGTCTCGACGCCGTCGCCAGACCGCCCAGGGGCACCAGTCATGTCATCCTGGATACCCCGGCCGGCCTCCACGGCAGGATGCTGGAACGAGTGCTCAAGCTGTCCACGCGCGTCATCGTGCCGGTCCAGCCGTCGATCTTCGACATGATGGCGACGCGCCATTTTCTTACCGAACTGCTGGCCGAGAAGGCGGTGCGCCGGGGCCGGGCGGACGTTGCCGTGATCGGCATGCGCGTCGATGCGCGGACCCGCGCGGCGGGCGAACTCGAGCGCTTTTTCGCTACTTTTGATCTGCCCGTGCTGGCCTACCTGCGCGACACGCAGGTCTATGTGCAGGCGTCGGCCGCCGGCATGACCATCTTCGATCTGCCGCCCTCCCGCGCCGCGCGTGACGTTGAGCAGTGGCAGGCGATCATCGAATGGGCCGAGGCCGGTGATCGTTTCGCGGCTCACGAACATCACGAGCATCACGAGCACCACAAACACGGCGAGGACGGCGAAAGCTCCGGGACCTAGCCGGGCAGCCAGGGAGCGGTCGACGCCGAATAAGCGCGGAATCTCGCACCGCCGCACCGCTCAGTTGGCGAAGGCGGCGATCCCCGTCTGCGCCCGGCCGAGGATCAGCGCATGCACGTCGTGCGTGCCCTCGTAGGTATTCACCACCTCCAGATTCACCACGTGGCGGATGACGCCGAATTCGTCGGAAATGCCGTTGCCGCCCAGCATGTCGCGCGCCGTGCGGGCGATGTCGAGAGATTTGCCGCAGGAGTTGCGCTTCATGATCGAGGTGATCTCGACCGACGCGCTGCCGTCGTCCTTCATGCGCCCGAGGCGCAGGCAACCCTGCAGGCCGAGGGTGATTTCGGTCTGCATGTCGGCCAGCTTCTTCTGGATCAGCTGATTGGCGGCCAGCGGGCGGCCGAACTGCTGGCGGTCGAGCGTGTATTGGCGCGCCGTGTGCCAGCAGAACTCGGCGGCGCCCAGCGCCCCCCAGGCGATGCCGTAACGCGCCGAGTCGAGGCAGGTGAACGGCCCCTTGAGACCGCGCACGGTGGGGAATTCGTTTTCCGCCGGCACGAACACCTCGTCCATGACGATCTCGCCGGTAACCGAGGCGCGCAGCCCGACCTTGCCGTGGATGACCGGCGCCGACAGCCCGGGCATGCCTTTTTCCAGCACGAAGCCGCGGATCATGCCGACATCGTTCTTGGCCCAGACGACGAAAACGTCGGCGATCGGCGAATTGGTGATCCACATCTTGCTGCCCGACAGCTGGTAACCGCCATCGACCGAACGCGCCCGCGTTTCCATGCTGCCGGGGTCGGAACCGTGGTTCGGCTCGGTCAGTCCGAAGCAGCCGATCCATTCGCCGCTCGCCAGCTTCGGCAGGTATTTCTGTCTCTGCGCTTCGCTGCCGAATTCGAAGATCGGCATCATGACCAGCGACGACTGCACGCTCATCATCGAACGGTAGCCCGAATCGACGCGCTCGACCTCGCGCGCGATCAGCCCGTAGCTGACATAGTTGAGCCCGGCGCCGCCGTACTCGGGCGGGATCGTCGCCCCGAGCAGGCCCATGGCGCCCATCTCGCGGAAGATCGCCGGGTCGGTCCGCTCGTGGCGGAATGCTTCTTGGACGCGCGGCAGCAGCCGGCCCTGGCAGTAGTCGCGCGCCGCATCGCGGATCATCCGCTCGTCCGAGGTCAGCTGCGCATCGAGCAGCAGAGGGTCTTCCCAGCAGAATTGCGCTTTGGCCATCGTTCGTCTCCTGTTGTACGGTTGTGGTGGCGATTGTAGCCAAATCGGCTCGGGCGCCCATGGCGCTACCTTAAGCCGATGGAGTAACCGACAGCGCGAAAGAAAAGAAGGCTGAGAGCCTCGCTTGCTAAGGAAGCGCTGAACAAATGACCGCAAAAGCGTCGCAGGAAAGGTTTATCCGGCGATGCGGTTTGCAGAGTCGGTTTTTCATGGAAGTCTGACGGTTTTTTGGTCATTTCCCTGCCTCAGGACGCAACTTAGGTGTTCGCGTTAAGCAACCACCGGCGAGCTAGCATCAGATTGGCCAGACCGAACAGCGAGAAGAGTTGTGCCGTGTTCTTGGCCAAGCCCTTGTAGCGCGTCTTGCGATGACCAAACGGATTCTTCACGACATGAAACGGGTGCTCGACTTTGGCACGGATGCTGGCCTTGGCATGCGCGATCCGTTCCAGCAGGTTACCCAGAGCAGTTCCCAGCAAGGTCTTGCGCTTGCCCGGCTTCATGGCGACGCGCCAGGTTACCGGAACCTCAATGTTTTCTTCCCGTTTCTCGACACCCTGATAGCCTGCGTCGCCGAAGACATCCGTTTCGTCGCCGTGCAGCAGCGCTTCGGCCTGGCTAATGTCACTCACATTGCCAGCAGTACCGATGACGGTATGCACCAGGCCTGACTGGGCATCGACACCGATGTGGGCCACCTGTGCGGCCTCGCTTCGCTCGTGACCGCATCCCGCTTCGCGGGACCGCCCTGCGGGCGCCCTTCGCCTTCGGCTTGTCATGCCGAAATACCATTGCTTGCCCTTCTTGCTCTGGTGCATTTCCGGATCGCGCCGGCCATCCTTGTTTTTCGTCGAGGGCGGTGCTGTAATCAGGGTGGCATCGATGATCGTCCCCTCGCGCAGCAGCAGGCCTTTCTCGGCCAGGTGACCATTGATGGCGTTGAAGATCGATTCGGTCAGTTGATGCTGTTCCAGCAGATGACGGAAGTTCAGCAGCGTAGTGGCGTCGGGGGCTGACTCACGACTGAGATCAATTCCGACAAAGTGGCGAATCGCCTGGCTGTCATAGAGCGCGTCTTCGATGCCTTCGTCCGAGAGTCCAAAGCATTGCTGGGCAACGTACATCCGGAGCATTCGCGCCAAGCCAATCGGCGGCCGGCCGCGCCCGCCACTGCTCAGGTAGAACGGGACCAGCGTATTTTCAAGAACCACCCACGGCGTCACCGCTTCGATCTCGGCCAGAAACCGATCCCTTCGCGTCCGCTTCTTCTTCAGGCTGTATTCCGGTTCGGAAAAACTCGTTTGCACTGACCATCCTTCAAATCGCCGCAATGGTTCCATTTTATCAAAATGACAATGGAATTCACAGAAAGGGGCTCGAATAATTCAGCGCTTCCCTAAGTGGCTGGCTGACTGAGCCTTGCGGCTCAGGGCTTTTTGACCTGTGCCGGGCGCAGACGGCATCGTCTTTGATGATGCGCGGGGCTTCCCGCGGCCCTTGGGTATTGACGACGCGGCCCAATTCATCGAGCGGCAGGGCATGGCGAGGAGGTGTGCGTTCGCCGGGGCTGCCCGCCATTCAATGATAGACGATCTCGACGTTCTCCGCCTGCAGCCAGCCGTTCAGGGCGTCGAGCAGCGTGTCGTCGAGGCGCACGCGCACTGCGTCGCCGAGCACGATTTCGCACTCGGCCGTTGCGTTGCGGTAGCTGACCCGCACCTGCGCCGGACCGGGTGCAAACGGCGTCAGCAGCGACTTCAGCTTGTGCGCGTCCGAGCCCCCGTTCATCCGCAGCAACAGATGCCTGGCAAAGCGGGCGCGCGCCTCGCCGACGGTCATCAACCTTTCGGCGGTGACGCGATTGCCACCTGAAAATTCGTCGTGAGTGACCTTGCCTTCGACGATCAGCACCTCGTCGGTGACGATCTTGGCGCGCTCGGCCTCGAACAACTCGGCGAATACCGAAACCTCGACCATCGCCGTGCCGTCGTCGATCTGGACCAGAAGCATCTTGCCCCGGCGCGTCATCTGCGTGCGCACGCCGACCACGATACCGGCAAGCAGGGTCGGCTCCCTGGACGGTTCCAGCTGCTTGAGTGAACGCCGCACGAAGCGCGACAACTCCCGCTTGCGGGTGTTGTAGGGATGCCCGGAGAAGAAAAAGCCAAGCGCGGTCTTCTCCTGCATCAACTGCTCCCGTTCGCCCCATGGCGGCACGGGGATGTATTGCGGGGCGTGTTCCTCGGCGGCCGGGCCGAGGTCGAACAGGCTGGTCTGCATCGAGTTGCGCTCGGCCTGCTCAGCAAAATCCATCGCCACGCCGACCGACGCGAGCAGTCGGTGACGGTGGCCATCGATGCAGTCGAAAGCGCCGGCCTTGATCAGCGCCTCGATGGTGCGCCGGTTGACCATGCGCTTGTCGCAGCGCTGGCAGAAGTCGAACAGGTCTCGGAACGGCCCGCCGGCGTCGCGCGCCTTGAGGATGACATTAACCGCCTGTTCGCCGGTGCCCTTGACCGCCCCCAGCCCATAACGCATCGTGTTGCGGTCGACCGGCTCGAAACGGTAATTCGAGGCATTGATGTCGGGCCCCAGAACGCGGACGCCGTTGGCGACGGTGTCCTCGTAGAAGATCTTGACCGCGTCGGTGTTGTCCATGTCCGAAGACAGCGTCGCCGCCATGAAGGCCGCGCAGTGGTGCGCCTTGAGCCAGGCCGTGTGGTAGGTGACGACGGCGTAGGCGGCGGTGTGCGACTTGTTGAAGCCGTACTCCGCGAACTTGGTCATCAGGTCGAACAACTGCTCGGCGAGCGCCGGGTTGTAGCCCTTTTCCCTGGCGCCGGCGGCAATGGTCTCGCGGTGCTTGGCCATTTCCTCGGGCTTCTTCTTGCCCATCGCCCGGCGCAGCATGTCGGCGCCGCCCAGCGTGTAGCCGCCGATGATCTGCGAGATCTGCATCACCTGTTCCTGGTACACGATGACGCCGTAGGTCGGCGACAGGCAGGCGGTCAGGTCGGGGTGGAAATAGTCGATCTTCTGCTGGCCCTTCTTGCGCAGGATGAAGTCGTCCACCATCCCCGAGCCGAGCGGACCGGGGCGGTAGAGCGCGAGCACGGCGATGATGTCCTCGAAACGGTCGGGCGCCAGCTTCTTCAGCAGCTTCTTCATGCCGTCGGATTCGACCTGGAAGATTGCCGTCGTGTTGGCGTCCTTGAGGATCTGGTAGGCGGCCGGATCGTCGAAGCCGAGCGCCATCAGGTCGAGGCGCTCGCCGGTCAGACGCTGCACGTAGTCCAGCGCCAGCTCGATGATCGTCAGGTTGCGTAACCCGAGAAAGTCGAACTTGACCAGCCCGGCCTTCTCGACGTCGTCCTTGTCGAACTGCGAGACCGGCGAGGCGTCGCTGCCGGTGGCCTGGTAGATCGGGCAGAAATCCGTGATCCTGCCGGGCGCGATCAGCACGCCGCCGGCGTGCATGCCGACGTTGCGCGTCAGGTCCTCGAGCCGGGCGGCTAGATCGAACAGTTCGCGCACCGACTCGCCATCGCGTTCGTCGGCCATCATCTCCTTGAGCGCCGGTTCCTGCTCGAGCGCCTCGGCCAGCGACACCGGCTTGTTCTGGAAAACCGGAATCAGCTTCGAGATGCGGTCGCACAGCGAGTAGGGCAGGCCGAAGACGCGGCCGACATCGCGGATCACCGCCTTCGACGACATGGTGCCGAAGGTGACGATCTGCGACACCGCCTGCGAACCGTAGCGCTGGCGCACGTACTCGATGACGCGCCAGCGGTTGTCCTGGCAGAAGTCGATGTCGAAGTCGGGCATCGACACCCGCTCGGGGTTGAGGAAGCGCTCGAACAGCAGGGCGTAGGCCAGTGGATCGAGGTCGGTGATGCGTAGCGAGTAGGCGACCAGCGAACCGGCGCCAGAACCGCGGCCCGGCCCGACCGGCACGCCATTGCTCTTGGCCCAGTTGATGAAGTCGGCGACGATCAGAAAGTAACCCGGGTAGCCCATCTGGATGATGGTCTTGCATTCGAAGGCGAGACGGTCGTCGTATTCGGGGCGGCGCCTCAGTTGCTCTTCCGGGTCGGGGTAAAGCTCGGCGAGGCGGACTTCCAGGCCATTCCTGGCTTTATCGACGAGATATTCGTCGATGGTCATGCCCGGCGGGATCGGGAAGTCGGGCAGGAAGTTCTCGCCCAGCGTCATTTCGATATTGCAGCGCCGGGCAATTTCCAGCGAGTTTTCTAGCGCCTCCGGCAGGTCGGCGAACAACTCGGCCATTTCGGCCTGCGTCTTGAAATACTGCGCTTCCGTGTAAATCCGCGGCCGCCGGCTGTCGCCCAGCACGTAACCTTCGGCGATGCAGACGCGCGCCTCGTGGGCGCGGAAATCGTCGCGGCTGAGGAACTGGATCGGGTGCGTGGCGACCAGCGGAATGCCTGTTTCGCCGGCGAGCTCGGCCGTCTGCTGGACAACGGCCTCCTGCTGCGGCTGGCCGTAGCGTTGCACCTCGAGGTAGAAGGCGCCAGGGAAAATCTCTTCCCAAGCGCGCGCGCGCGCGCCGGCGAGCTCGAAGTTGCCGTTCAACAGCGCCTCGCCGACGTCGCCGAGATGCGCGCCGGACAGCGCGATGAGGCCGTCGCTACCGACTTCGCCGAACCATTCGCGACGAATTTCGGCGCGGTCGCGCCGCCCTTCGACCAGGTAGGCGCGGGTCAGCAATTCGCACAATTGCTGGTAGCCGGCCCGGTTGCGCGCCAGCAACAACAGGCGATGGGCGTCTTCCGGCGCCTCCGGGTTGGCGATCCAGACATCGGCCCCGGCAATCGGCTTGACCCCCTTGCCGCGCGCCCCAGTGTAGAACTTGACGAGGCCGAACAGGTTGCCAAGATCGGTCAGCGCCAGCGCCGGCATCCCGTCGCCAGCAGCGCGCTTGACCGCGTCGCCGACGCGAACGATGCCATCACTGATGGAATATTCGGAATGGAGGCGGAGGTGCACGTAACGCGGGGGAGTCATAGGTGGTATTTTAGCGCGGCGCCACCGCTCCGCCGAATTATCCGCAAGCTGCCGCGGCGGTCGCGGTCAACGCCTGATAACAGCCGAATCTCGCATCCCGGACACCGGGTGGCAGCATTTCCGGGACCCCGTTTGAATTCCTGCCGTCCCGCCGCTACAATCGCCGCATCCTCGCCGGCGCGGGCCAAGGCGGTCAGGCCGACGAACGGCAGCGCATCGAGATCGAGAGAAAGTCGCACACTTTTCGCTGCAATCACGGAAGCCCGAGCGATTGCTTCTGTCGCGGTCAACGCTGGAGAACCCATGAAATTCAGAACCATGATTCCGATCGTCGCCGGCTTCGCGGTGCTCGTTGCCGCCCCGCCCGCCTGCGCCGAGCCCGAAATTCGCAACGAACAGGTGCAGTTCCAGAAGGGCACGAGCGGCGCTACGGTCAAGGGCAGCATCAAGGGCCGCCAGGGCATCGATTACCGCGTGCGCGCTGCTGCCGGCCAGACCATGGACGTAACCCTGAAGGCAAGCAAGACATCGGCTTACTTCAACGTCCTGGCGACCGACGATACCCCGCTCTTCGTCGGTTCGGTCTCGGGCAACCAGTTCTCCGGCCTGTTGCCGAAGGACGGCGAATACACGATTCGTGTCTACCTGATGGGTAATGCCGCCAGCAGCAATCAGGCGGCCGACTTCACCCTCGACATCGACATCACCCGCCGGCCGGCATCCGCCGCCAGGGGGTCGACGCCGCCGGCCAAATACGATGCCTCCGGCAAGATCAAGTGCTCGGAGGACAAGGAAACGCTCGATCGCCAATGCGACTTCCGCGTCGTGCGCCACTTCGCCACCCGCAGCGCCCAGATCTGGATCGCCTACGGTCCCGACGGCCGGACCCGCGTGCTGCATTATGCCGACAAGAAATTCACCACCGATGACGGCGTAAGGATTTCCGCCCAGCGCCAGAACGACAACTGGCGGCTCGGCATCGGCGGCCGGGAGTTCTATCTGATCCCGGATGCGCTGATCCACGGCGGCTGATATCCGCCGCCCGCCGCGGCCGACCAGCTCCTGCGCCGCATCACGCCTCGCCTGCAGCCTTCCGGTGTTGCTCAGAGGATTTCAGGCGCGCTGAAGCATCGGGAAGTCCGCTGCGCGAACCTTGACGCGAAGCGCAATGCGGTTACGCTTGCAGCTTCGGAACAACAGATGGAGAGACACCATGACCTTAGAAGACCCCCTTGTCCTGCGCAGCGACCGCGCCGACGGCCTGACCACGCTGACCCTGAACCGCCCGGGCCAGTTCAATTCCCTGTCGAAGGAGATGTTGACCGCGATCAAGACCGAACTCGACGCCATTGCCGCCGATGAATCCGTGCGCGTCGTCGTCATCGCCGGCGCCGGCAAGGCTTTCTGCGCCGGTCACGACCTCAAGGAAATGCGCGCCAACCACGACAAGGGCTTCATGCAGGCGCTGTTCCGGCAATGCGGCGAACTGATGCTGACTCTCACCCGCATGCCGCAGCCGGTGATCGCCCGCGTGCACGGCATCGCCACCGCCGCCGGCTGTCAGCTCGTCTCGATGTGCGACCTGGCGGTCGCCGCCGATGTCGCCAGGTTCGCCGTTTCCGGCATCAACGTTGGCTTGTTCTGCTCGACGCCCGCCGTCGGCCTCGCGCGCAACCTCGGGCGTAAGTCAGCGCTGGAGATGCTGCTGACCGGCGACTTCATCGACGCCATGGAAGCGAAGAGCAAGGGTCTGGTTAATCGCGTCGTCCCCGCCGACGCGCTGGACGCCGAGGTCGAGCGCCTGGTGCAGTCGATCCTCGCCAAGAGCGCCGTCGCCGTGCGCATCGGCAAGGGAATGTTCTACAAGCAACTGGAAATGGGCCTGAGCGAAGCCTACGACTACGCCAGCGAGGTGATGGCCTGCAACATGATGAGCGAGGATGCCGGCGAGGGTATCGACGCCTTCATGCAGAAACGCAAGCCGGAATACAACGGGCGCTGAAGGGCGGTCAGCGCTGCGCGTAGCCGGTCAACTCGTAGCGCTCGTGTTTGACAAGTTTGCCGTTGGCGAATCGCTGTCGGGTTTCAAGGGCAAGATAGCGTCGCACTTCCGGCGAAATCCAGAACAGGTTGTAGACGTCGACCCCGAACTTCACGGCCTGACTCCACCCGACCCCTTCGACGCGGAACGCATCGAAGGTGCCGGCCGGTAGAGTGATGCTTTCCTTGGCGACAACCCGGTAGTCGATCTCCGAGTCGTAGGTAGTACCCCTCGCGGTGACCAGACGGTGACGCGCGGTCCACCGCTTGCCCAGACTGTATTCGGCGATGTGGTGCTGCGCCTCGGTGTAACGGGTTCCGTCCGAGAGCTTGATCGGATTGCCGATCAGGTCGGTGATGAGAGTGCCATTGTTGTAGACCACCTGATTTTCGGTAACCTCGCTAACCACCAGCGTGTACTTGCGAATGTCCAGGTTCGTCGCCAGATCCACTTGCCGGTAGCTGAAACGATCACCTGGCTTCAGTCGCGTATCCGCCCGTACTGTCCCCTTTGAATAGGGGTTCTGTGTGTTCGATGCTATCTGAATCTTGCGCTCGCCACGCTCGGCCAGCACCTGATCGAGCCGCAACTGGGCAATCTCGGAAAACAGCCCGCTCGGGTAGCGGCGCAGGAAATCTTCGAGGACTGCTGGATCATTCGTCGTCCTGATACGCTCCCAGATCGCCAGTTGCTCCTCATAGCGCCTGGTCGCCTCGTCGTCCGAAAGCTTTCTGATCTCCTTCGGCGGGCGGAAATAGAAATCCTCCTCGAGTGACGTGCTTTCCCAGGGAACCTGCTGCCCGACGGAACTCCGCCTTACGCCGAGGCGGACACGCTTGAAGACATCCTCGATCCGTGCCTCGGGCGCCTTGATCTCGCGCAACAGGTTTTCCGTGTACAGGCCGTTGGCGCCATTGCCGTCGCTCGCTGTGTTGCCCGGAGAGGTCGCATAGGCCAGTAGCGAACCGGGCGGCGCGTCGAACTGGCTCAAGCCTCTCTGCTCGGGCGGCAGGGCCTTGCCGAACGGGTTATCGCGGCAGGCATCGAGGATGATCACGTTCATCGGGTTCTTCGCCCGCGTCAGCCCCTGCAGCAACGCGTTGAGATCGACTCCGCGTGTTGGGATGTCGTCGAGAACGCGAATCTCGGCATCGACCGGCAACAGGTAGTTGTGCCAGGCGAGCTGGGTGCCGTGTCCGGCAAAATAGAACAGGCCAACGGCATTACGCGCCGCCAGCATTCTGGAAAAAGCTTCGATCGCCTTGAGCATCGCGTCGCGACTCGCATCCAGCTGGATGCTGACCTCGAACCCCGTCGCCTTGAGTTCGCCGGCAATCGCCCTGGCGTCATTTGCGGGATTGGCGAGCGGCGCATTTGCGTAGGTGCTGTTGCCAATGACAAGTGCGTAGCGCGGGAGCTTGTACAGGGGCACGCCCGCCTGGGCGAGCAAATCCCCAGGCGCAAGCGTCAGCGCGCCCGCGGCAAGCGTTCCCTGCAGGATGCGCCGGCGCAGCGGGCTGTGCTCCGGGGGGAACGGCAAATCGACAGCGCTCACTGCATTGATCCTCGTCTCTGTTCCGCGTGTTCCAACGCCAGTACGTAACAGGCTACTCGATGACGCCCGGACGAGTATGCGCGGCCACGCGAGCCAATGTCAAACATCGCTCGCCCGTCCTCGGGCGACCTCCAGTTATTTGCCGATGACGCCCTGCAGGCCCGCGTAGACGGCCGCCAGCGTGGTGCTGGCGGCCGTGAGCGTCCCGCCCAGATCGTTGAACTTCTTGACAATTGCCTGAAACTGCTCGGTCTTCTCGGCCCCGTTGCTGACCAGGCGGGCGAGCGCCACGGACAGCCCCACCGTCCGCTGCGCCTGGGCCCTTTGCCGGGACATGCGGCCGATGATCAGGCCGGTCACAAGACTCAGTCCGATGCTTGCCGCGTACTCGAGGAACTCGCGCCATTCGCGCAGCCCCGACGGCAGGACCGGCGTGCCATCGACCAGCGACGTCAGCGCGCTCATGCCAAGCACCGCCAGCCCGGCCAGACTGATCGTCATCAACGCCAGCAGCCAGCGCGGATGCCGCTGCCGCGACGCGAGCAGCATGCCGAAGGGCAGCGGGATAAGCAGCGATACCACCCGTAAATAGATGGTATTCAGGTCATAGACAATGACGATCAGACCATGCGCGAGCAGCAACAGGGCCAGCGGCGCCAGCCAGTTGCCCAGCCATTCCGCAACACCGGGAAAGACCGCGGGCTCATCGTTCAGGCCCGATACGTCCTCTATGGTACCGGCTGGGTCAGGCGCCCTCCGCGACTCTATTGCTGCTCCGTCCTGCGCGGCCACCTGCTTTTCCAGTGCTTCGATGCGCGCCAGCAAAGGCTTGAACAGGTAGAGGTCGCGGCGACAGACTGGGCAAACGACTGCCTCGTCGTTGATGTCGCTGACGCAGTAAGGGCAATGCACGACTTACCTGGTCACGTTCAGGTTGAGCACGACATTCGATTGCCGGCCATCGCTGTCCTGCACGCTGACCCGTATCTGATGCTCGCCCGGCGGCACCTCCGCCGCCTTGAGATCGATGCCCTTTTCCGACAATCCAGCCTTGACGCGCTCGGTCAGATCCACGCTGGGGCTGCGCAGGTAGGTCAACCGGACCGTGGACAGGTCGATTTTCGCCCCGCCGTGCGGCTCAAAGGCAATCCGCAGGGGGAAAGGCGAGGCCAACGACTGGCCGCCCGCATCCGGGGAAAGAATCCGTATCCCCGGACCACGGGTAATCGACCGGGTGGCGGTCACCGGGGCTGGCGGCAATCGCGCTTCGGACTCCTTGATCAGGGTTTCGGCCAGCGCACTCGTGGCCAGCAGCATTCCAGCAAGAATCAGATTGACAGGCTTCGACATACGCTTTCTCCATCGCCAGCAAACCAGCAGAGCTGGCCTCAAGTATAGAGCGTTTCGCAGCACTCCCCGACAGCATATACTTGAAAAAGGGTTGTGCAAGCGAGGACGAAAAATGCCAGTTCCAGACGAATCTTCGAGCGAACTGTCTCAGGAAAAGCGCCGGACACTGGCCCGGCTCGCCGCGCTTTCGTTGGCGCCGCTATTGCCGAAACATGTTCTGGCCAGCGCCATCCATGCCCTGCCGCGCGCCGCACTGATATTCGGCAACAGCGCCTACCCGGACATGCCGCTCCGGAACCCGGCCAACGATGCAAACGCCATCGCAGGCGAACTGAAGCGTCTCGGCTTCTCGGTCGCCCTGCAGATTGACGCCAAGCGAACAGCGATGGAAGAATCCATTCGGAGCTTCAGCGCCGGTCTGGCCAAGACCCGGGCGGTCGGACTTTTCTATTTCGCCGGCCACGGATTGCAACTCGACTGGCGGAACTTTCTCTTGCCGGTCGACGCGCGGCTGGACCGCGCCGATGACGTGCCACGCCAGACCGTCGATCTCGGCACCTTTCTGGGCAGTCTGGGCAAGGCAGGCAATCCGATGAACATCGTCGTGCTCGACGCCTGTCGCGACAATCCGTTCGGCTCGGAACACAAGACCGGCAAAGGATTGAGCCAGATGGACGCGCCGATCGGCACCTTGCTCGCCTACGCCACCGCACCCGGCAACGTTGCCTCCGACGGCACGGGCAGGAACGGGCTATATACCGAAAACCTGCTCAGGGAAATGGTGACCCCGGAAGCCCGGATCGAGGACGTTTTCAAGCGTGTCCGCCTGGCAGTGCGCCGTAGCTCGCAGGGCCAGCAGATCCCCTGGGAAAGCACCTCGCTGGAGGAAGATTTCTATTTCATCCCGCCAACCGAGATGCGCAAGCGTTCGCAGGAGGAACTCGACCAGCTTTTCGCAGAGGAAATGGCGCTGTGGAACAAGGCGCAGAAGGCGAGCGAACCGGGACCGCTAGTCGCCTATCTGAAAGCCTATCCCAGCGGCCAGTTCTCGGAGCTTGCGCAGAGCATGCTGGATCACCTGCTGGCCAGACAGGGTGAGAAAAAGATACGCATCGCCAACACCGAGAAAAACCCATTCACCAAAGGCAGTGCCTCTGCCGGGCAATACCGGGTTGGCGACAAATATCAATACCGCGTCGTTGATCTACTGACCCAGATTGAAGCAAAGAAATACACCTTGACCGTCAGCGAAATCACCGACGCCGAGGTGATCTTTAATAAAGGCGCGGCAATAACCGACATGCTCGGTAATCCGCAAAAGAACACTGATGGGCGTCGTTATAGCCAGAATCAGTTCTACGCTTCGGAATACAGCCTTGGAAAGACCTGGAATACTCACTATCGAGTCATCCTCCCCGGAGGCAAGGAAGATGAAGTCGAAGAGACCTTTAGGATCGTAGCCAAAGAGAAAATCATGGTGCCCGCCGGCACCTTCAATGCCTTCCGCGTCGAATCCGCTGGCCACAGAATCCGCGATCCTGTCACCCTGAAACGTGCCTACTGGATAGCGCCGGGAACAATTGCCCGATTCATAGCACATGAGGTGACAGCAAAGAATGCGCGGGGACAATTTCTCACAACCGACCGTACCGAACTGGTGTCGTTTATGCCGGGAAGCTGAGTCAAGTCGGAGGCAGCCGGCAACTGCTCACCAGTGGTGGGCCTGGATATCGGCGAAGAACTGGAAGTCTTCGACGAAGGCGGCTCCGGAAAACGGTCTGCCAGCCAACAGCTGCTGCTCGCGAAACTCGCGCAGCATTTCGCCTGGAATATCGCAGTAGCGGACGAATTTGCCATCGCAGCGCGGAAGCCCCTCGCTCTCCTCGGCGAGAGACCAGACGGGAACGACAGCGTCGGCACAGACCACTTCACCGGCGCGCCTCAGTTGCATCTGTAGCACGCGATCATCTTGCGCCCATAGCCACGAGATTGCTAAGCGGTTGTCGATGGCCGGGGCGCATGTGCCCTTCCCCAAGGGCGAAGACTGAGCGGCCTGCGGGCGGAGGCCCGGGTTCAGGTTCAAGGAATTATCCATGTCGATCTCCTTGACTGAGTAGCCTAGACGCCCGCGACAGGAGAAGGAAGCACAAGATCGCCTGAAATGCGAAATATTTCACGGTGGACGGAAGAAATCGGCCCCGCCATCGGTGCGAAGGAGATGGCACCTGTATCGGGTTCTTGATCCAGCCGGGCAACCGCTTTCCGCTTGCGCAGCGGCGCAAGGTAGTATATTTCCGGTCTGCGCCTTTCCACCGGGAGCCTGACCCATGAACGTGGCCTCGTTTTCCAAGTACCTGCAGTCCGGATTGCCTTTGCTCGCCACGCTGAAGGAATATCGCCTCGCATGGCTGAGCAAGGATGCAATCGCCGGGCTTTCCGCGTGCATCGTCTCGATTCCGTCAGTCATCGCTTACGCCGAGCTGGTGCACCTGCCGGCGATTACCGGCCTCTACGCGGCATTGGCGGCAGCTATTGGCTACGCCCTGTTCTCCAGTTCGCGGCACGTCATTTCCGGGCCGGATGCCGCAATCGGGCTGCTGGCCGGTTCGGCGATCCTGCCGCTTTCCGGCGGCGACCCGGCGCGCATCGTCATGCTGGCAGCCGTCCTCAGCCTGCTCTCGGGCGCTGTGCTGATACTTGCGGCGCGACTGAAACTGGGGGTCATCGCCGACCTGCTGTCGCGCCCGGTGCTGATCGGCTACCTGAACGGCGCCTCGCTGGTCCTGATTGCGACACAACTGGGCAAGATGTTCGGCATCAAGACCGAGGGCGAGGAATTCTTCGAAATCGTGCTCACGGTGATCGAGCAGTTGCCCGAGACGCACCTGGCGACTTTCGCCTTCGGCGTCGTCCTCGTTGGCCTGCTGGTTGCCCTTGCCCGCTGGTTGCCGCGGGTGCCCGGCGCGCTGGCCGTCTGTGCGGTGGCGATCGCCATCACCTTCGCGCTCGATCTCGGCAGCCACGGCGTGGCGCTGGTCGGCGAGGTGCCTTCCGGCGTGCCGCACCTGACGATCCCCAGACTGCGCTGGGCGGACGTCGCGGCGCTGGCGCCGGCGGCGGTGGCGATTGCCTTTCTCGCCTTCTCGGACGGCATTCTGCTGGCCCAGACCTTTGCCGAAAAGAACGGCTACGAGGTCCGCCCGAATCGTGAACTGGTCGCGCTCGGCTCGGCCAACATCCTCGCCGGCCTCTGGCAGGGCTTTCCGGTGTCGGCCAGCCAGTCACGGACGTCGATCGTCGATTCGGCGGGTGGCAAGTCACAGGTGGCGCAACTGGTGCTGGCGGCAGGCTTGCTCCTCTTCCTGTTCTTTCTGACCGGTCTGATCGCCCTGCTGCCCAAGGTGGCGCTGGGCGCCATCCTGATCGTTACCGCCATCGGCATGCTCGAGGTGGCTTCGCTTTCGGCCCTGTACAAGGTCGACCGCATCGAGTTCGCGATCGGCATGGGTGTCACCCTGGCGATCCTGATAGCCGGAGTCGTTCCGGGGATCATTCTCGGCCTGTTGCTGTCGCTGATCTCGGTGCTCGTGGAAATCTCGCGCCCCGACGACGCCGTGCTGCGCCGGCTCAAGAGCGACGGCAAGTTTCACCATTGCGCCGAGGACGATGACGCGGAAAGCGTGCCCGGGCTCCTCATCTATCGCCTCTACGCGCCGCTCATCTTCGCCAACGCGCGGCACGTCATGACGCGCATCCGGACGCTGGTCGCCGCAGCCGACCCGCCGGTCAAGTGGCTGGTGATCGACGCCCAGGCGATTCACGACATGGACGTCACGGCGGCGCAGCGCTTCGCCGAACTGCATCAGGAATTGGCCGATGACGGGGTCGACGTCAAGATTGCCGATGCGCCGCGGCCCTTCCTAGAGGAACTGGCCCGCGTCGGACTCTCCGAGGAAATCGGCCGCCAGGATTTCTTCGTTTCGGTCAAGAAGGCCGCCGAAGCCTTCGAGCAGAAGTATGGGGACGGTACTCCGGAGGCAGCCAAGGGGCCGGCCCCGGTCCCGTGAACCGGAAAACCAATCAGCGATTCAAAAGACCCGTTGCCCTCATTGGTTCATCGGCAAGCTGATTGGCCCCTCATCGTCAAGCAAGCGCAAGCCAGCGAACGGGGGCACCCGTTCCTTCGCGCCCCGGTCCGATCGGCGTGACCCGGATCAATAGATGATCGCCTGCGTGCGGTTGCTGGCATTTCCTTCAAGTTGCGGAGTTTGCGCAAAGCCGGATTTCATCAAGGTGCGCATCTTGGTGATGACCTCTTTGCGCGACAGCTTGTTCTTCGAATCGCGCATGACCTTGACGAAATAATAGGTGAATGCCCCGTTGTAGCGGCCGCTGAAATAGGCGTCAGCACTGGTCTGGTTGGCCTTGCAGCCGGTCCACAGGATGTGGTTGGCGCCAGCGACGGCGGCCTTGCTGGCGCTCTTCGCGCCCTTCTTCGCGGCGGGCACCGGACGCTCGAGGGTGAAACCGCGCATCCTTGCGGTTTTCTTGCTGAACTCCTGGTCGGGTGGCGCGATGTAACGGGCGCGCGGCGCATGCAACCCAAATTCGGCGCCGCGCAGGCCGGTGCCGCTGTGGCAGGTATCGAGATAGACCTCGAGCAGGACGCCGGCGGGCAACTGCACAAACAGGTCATGGAACTCGTCGTCGCTGATGATGTGCGCAGGGTCCCAAGCCCCGGCTTTCTCGGCAATGTCGTAGGGTACGAAGGCTTCGTCCTTGCCGTCGGGCTCGTCGCCGCTGGTGTCGTTCATCTGGGTGCCGTGCGAGGAAAGACTGAACACCAGATAGTTCAGCTTGCCGGCTTTCGCGTCGGCAACCATGGCGTTAAGGTTGCTCATGATATTGGCTTTGGTTGCCTGGGCGTCCGAGAGAACCGTCATCTCCGTCGTCTTGAAGCCGAGCAGATCCTTGTACAGTGCGGCCATGTCCTTGGCATCGTTGACACAGCCGTTGAGAGTGAACTGGGAGTAGTTTGCAAACTTGTTGATGCCCACGAAGAGCGCCTTCTTGCCAGCCATGATCTTTCTCCTTCCGATGCCGCGGCCAAGGGAACCAGCGATGGTGACTCGCGGTGCTGCGGCAGGCACCGCTGCTGCATTGTCCGGCAATCTCCGGCCGCCCGCAACGAGCAAGTGCCACCCCGAATGAGCCGACAATCAATCAGCATCATCCTGGCCGTTGCGCACATCCTCTTTGTCCGTTGTCGTGTAGACTGTCGGCGAGGCCTCGGGCGTTTGGGTGCCCGGTTCGCCGCAGGAACGGATCGAGGGCGCAGTGCGCAAGGGTTGATGTCTTAGTATGTTTTTATCCAAGGGTGGTGAACAATGACTGCTTCAAGAAACAAAACGCAAGCCGGCGGTTCGGGTCGGGAACCGGTTCTTGTCGATCTCGCGCTGCAAGGCGGCGGCGCGCATGGCGCCTATACCTGGGGCGTGCTTGACCGGTTGCTCGAAGAATCCTGGCTGCAATTCGACGGTATCTCGGGCACCTCGGCGGGGGGCATGAACGCCGTGGTGATGGCGCATGGCCTGATCCAAGGCGGCCCGCAGGGCGCCAAGACGGCCCTTGAGTCGTTCTGGAAGAGCGTTGCCGATGCGGCATTGCTGAGCCCGTTCCGGCGCGGTCCGCTGGAGATTCTCACTGGAATGTGGACGCTCGATTATTCGCCGGCCTTTATCGCCGCCGATATGGCGGCCCGTCTGTATTCGCCTTACACGATGAATGTCGGCGGCGCCAATCCGCTGCACAGTATCCTGAACGAATGTGTCGATTTCGGCCAACTGGGCAAGGGCGGCCCCAAGCTGTTCATTACCGCCACCAATGTACATACCGGCCGCGGCCGCGTGTTCCGCAATGCCGAACTGACGCCCGAAGTGCTGATGGCCTCCGCCTGCCTGCCGACCATGTTCCAGGCCGTGGAGATCGATGGCGAGCCATACTGGGATGGCGGGTTTACCGGCAACCCAACCATCACGCCGCTGGTCCGCGAGTGCGAATCGAATGACACCATCCTGGTTTCGATCAACCCGATCGAGCGGCCGGGAACGCCGCGGACCGCGATGGAAATCCAGAATCGCCTGAACGAGATTTCCTTCAACTCGCCGCTGATCAAGGAGCTGCGCATGGCGGCCCTGTTGCGCAGGGTCGCCGATCCGGGCTCGGGCGAAGGCGCTGTGTGGGCGAAGATGCGCATCCACCGGGTGGCGGGGGAGGACATCATGCTGAAACTCGGCTATTCGTCCAAGCTGCTGGCCGAGTGGGCTTTCTTCCAGATGCTGCGTGACGAAGGCCGCCGTGCCGCCGAGACCTTCCTCACAACCTGTGGCGATGACATCGGGGTGCGGTCCACCCTGAATATTGACCATCTTCTTACCGAGGTCTGACGCCATGGGGCTGCTGGGCATCTTACTTGGCCTGGGGGTTCTCGTCGGGCTGTCGTTCCGCAGTTGGAGCGTGCTGGTGCTGGCGCCGCTGGCGGCCATGGTCGCGGCGTTGTTCGCCGGTGATCCGCTGCTTGCGCACTGGACCCAGACTTTCATGGCGGCGGCGGCCGGTTTCGTGGCGCAGTTCTTCCCGCTGTTCCTGCTCGGGGCCATTTTCGGCAAGCTGATGGACGACAGCGGTTCGGTCAATACGATCGCCCGCTTCATGACCGAAAAGCTGGGCGCCAAGCGGGCGATACTGGCGGTCGTGCTGGCCGGCGCGATTGTCACCTACGGCGGCGTCAGTCTCTTCGTCGCACTTTTCGTGATCGTGCCGATGGCGCAGGGCCTATTCCGTACGGCCAACATTCCGAACCGTTTGACGCCAGCCGCGGTCGCGCTGGGGACCATGACCTTCACGATGTCGGCGATGCCGGGTACGCCGGCCGTCCAGAATGCCATTCCGATGCCTTTCTTCGGAACGACGCCGTTTGCCGCACCGGGACTGGGCATCATCGCATCGTTCATCATGTTCGGCTTCGGCCTCTGGTGGCTGATGCGCGCCGAACGCAAGGCGCGCCTGGCCGGCGAGGGCTATGGGGAAGGCGACAGCATGGTCGAGTCGGCATGCGACAACCCGGTCGTTCGCGAGCGGGCGACGACTTCCAGTGCCTTCGACCCGGCGGAAATCAAACGCGGTCACCACAGCCCGGAAGAGCCCGGCGTGATGGTCGCGGCATTGCCGCTGATCATCGTTGTCCTCGTCAATCTGACGATGTCGATGCTGGTGATTCCGCGCCTCGACACCAGCTTTCTTGCCGAACCGCAATGGGGCGGTATCACGATTGCGTCGGTCAGCGGCATCTGGTCCGTCATCGTCGCGCTGATCGTGGCCATTCTGGTGCTGGTCGCCCTCAACCGGCAGCGCCTGAGCGAGTTGCGCGCGTCGGTCGATGCCGGCGCCAATGCCTCGGTGTTGCCCATCATCAGCGTCGCCAGCCTGGTTGGCTTCGGCGCGGTCGTCGCGGCGCTGCCGGCCTTCGCGGCGGTGGCCGAATGGGTGTTGTCGATCGGGGGCAGCCCGCTGGTTTCGCTGGCCGTATCGACCAACGTTCTATCGGCGCTAACCGGTTCTGCTTCCGGCGGCATGACCATCGCCCTGGAGGCACTCGGCCCGATCTATCTCCAGATTGCCGCCGTACAGGGTATCGATCCGGCGCTGCTGCATCGCATCGCGGTGATCGGCGCCGGCACCCTGGACAGCCTGCCGCACAACGGCGCAGTCATCACCCTGTTGGCTGTCTGTGGATCGACGCACCGCAAGAGCTATTTCGACATCGTGATGTGCTGCGTCGTCAGCGCGATGCTGGCGTTGATCGCGGTCATCATCATCGGCGGGATGTTCGGTTCGTTCTGAAAGTGAAATGAGGCGCCCGCATCGGCAGCGCGTGTGACACCCGATTCCCGGAGGCCGGGCATTTCCGGCGGCTGCAAAAGCGGAAGGCTCCGCGGCTTCGGGCAGAGCGTTCGCGCGCATGCTTATCGCTTTCGTCCAGCCGACCGGTAGTGGCCCAGACTGTGTAAAAACGTGAACGAATAGCGCGCCAACCGGTCCTTGCTAT
>ERZ724526.520-NODE-520-length-22335-cov-5.115485_pt1 | contig 22335 bp, 14 predicted proteins | sample MGYA00376059_ERZ724526 | MGnify/ENA primary metagenome ERZ724526 (study PRJEB28724, sample SAMN07190883) | activated sludge metagenome | isolation source: activated sludge of sewage treatment plant in Hong Hong | place: Hong Kong | collected 2016-03-17 ...
CTAGGGGTTAGGACGCATCCCTTTCACGGATGAAACACGGGTTCGATTCCCGTACGGGCTACCACCCAACAATGCACAAATCCTTGTAAGTGAACAACTTATGAGGATTTTTTTATTTTTAAATACCCATGTGCGAGTAAAAGTGCGAGTAAAAATCAGTCATCACCCTTTTTATGAGGCGAATTTTCTGCCTCTTCCTCTTTCCATAAGTCCGCAAAATGATCCTGTATGATCCGGTGCCGGAAGCGCCATGTCGCGCCGTCGGTTTCCATCAGGTGGCGGGCGGTCATTTCATTGAGGAAGTCTACGAGGTGGAGCGGGAGCAGTCCTTTTTTGTATAGTTGATAACGAAGCAGCCAATGCTGAAGGATAGAAAACCAGAATCCCTTCGCTGAAGCCTTGAAGCGTTGGTAGGGTGTGTTGATCTGAATGAAATATGTATAATTTGTTGTCAATAAATCGACCAGCACTCCGACCAGCACTCCGACCAGCCCTGCGACCAGCACTCCGACCAGCCCTGCGACCAGCCCTGCGACCAGCCCAAAGACCAGCCCTTCGACCAGCCCAAAGACCAGCCCTCCGACCAGCCCTACGACCAGCCCTCCGACCAGCCCTCCGACCAGCCCTACGACCAGCCCAAAGACCATATATCTGACCAGCCATGCCTGAAATAATTTGCTAAACGACCATTTCCACCAATCATATTGCAAATCAGCCAATTCAAATACCACCTTATTTCCTTGATTCATTCGAGAGGCAAGAAAATAAAGCCAGTGTTTGGTGCTGTCCACCGGGTAATCCTTTGATATGCTTGTTGAAACCTCATATTCAATAAATCGCTCTTTTATTTCTGTCTGCCTGCCTTCTATGGTGTCTGCGGTAAAATGCAAATCACTAAGCGTTTTTCTTCCGGCAAACAGGATTTGCAAAGTATTGAAATAAAACGGCGTCTGCACAGCCTCCCGGAGCAAGTCGTCCTTTTTAATCGCTTTTAATAGTGGCAATGCCTCCGGCTGCTTATGCCCCGTGCGCTCTAATTCCGCTTCCAGTTGTTCCAGCGTCAGCGGCCCGACTTCAATTTGCAGGTTCACCGGGGCATCCTTGAGCACCTCTTTGTACTCCGCTATCCGTGAAGTAATGACAAAGCGCTGTTCAGCGTCCATTCCATATTCACCGATGGCTGCAAGGCAGGTGACGCGGTCTTCCTGTTTGACTTCATCCAGGCCATCCAGCAGCAATATTAGCCGCGATTGCTGCATGATGAGTTTGGCGGCTGAAGTGTTGGTGCTAAGTTCGGCGGATAGTATTTGTTCCAGCCATGTTTTCAGATTGACAAAACTGCTCTGCCAGGTAGCGAGGTTAAGCACGACGGGCAAGGCGTCGGGTTCAGATTCCAGCAGACTTTGGGCGAGTTGTAGCAGTAACGTTGTTTTGCCTGCGCCGGGCGCGCCGACGATCAGTAACCGCCCGTAGGCATCTTGGAAGGTCTTGCCAATTTCATCCTGTATTTCATCGCTGCCGTAAGGGGCAAAAATAGCGGCGGTCTCTTCGCTGGTTCCTTCCGTTGAAACGAGACGGCGCAGGTTTACCGGTTGGCGTTCGGCGAGTTTTTGTTTCAGTCGCCGTTCGTAACGTTGGCGTAAATAGTCCCGGAGTTCCCGGTTTGTCTTTTCACTGGCGGCAAGACTTGTTTCAATAGCGGTGATCAGGTCGAGTATGTCGCGGCAAATGCGGTTGTAGCCGGTGTTCTTTTCTTCACCGGTTTGTACCCCTATGCGGCTTTCCCGCTGATAATACGCCAGCCGGTTAGCCAGCAAGGAAAGTTCCTGATCGAGTGCCGGGCTTTTCAGCGCGAAGAGTTTTTTTAAGGCCTCCTCCGGTACTGCGTTTTGAATAGCCGCTTTTGCTTCCCGGACGGTTGTAGCGGTTTCGACAGACCAGGGGATGTTGGCTTTTTTTACGGCATCGTCCCTTTTACCCGGAAAAAGGTTTTTGCTGAAATCGCTGGTCAGGAACACCAGCATCACCGAACCAAAAATGAAAAAGCCAATGAGATAACGCGGATAATTTGGCCCTAATGTTCCCAAACAAAACGCCTTCAGGTCATCCGAAACAATATCCGGAATAACGGCAACCGATACCGTCAGCAGGGCAATCAGCAGGAATATTCCGATTTGTTTTCGTTGGAGCGACAAGGGCAGCAGGGCGTTTTGATGTGCGGGAATTATGCAGGCTTCACCCTCAAAGGTATATTCAGGAAAGGATTGTTCAAAACGGGGTGTTTATATTGGATACCAGCAGCGCTCAACAGCCACAAAAAAAAGGTTCCATTACTGCAATGATACACGCGGCGTTAGACGGGCGCTGCCTTGTAGCAGGTGTTCTATTTCGCCTCCCCCGGCAGGGTGCCTTCCATTTTTAAGTGTTCAGCCGACTACATCGCCGCTATCCCCAAACGTGCGCCATGCCAGCAAAGAAAAAATCCATTTTGGGCATCGCGTACGTTTGACACTAGCAGCGATGTATTGCCCCCTCACCCTTTCATAGATGCCAGGAGCAAGGCACCTAACCTGTCCGCTTTCCTTGCAGCGACGCGGGTGAGCAGGTAGCGTTTGGTGGGCTTGCCCCGGTAGTGGGTTTTCATGTATGGCGTAAACTGCCGGTCGTAGTCGCGCCAATACTTTGCAAGGCTCCTGTAAAAGCCGGATTCGGTTTGACTGGAATACAAGGCACCCGGTATGCCGGTTCGGTGCTGGAAGTAACCGTTGCCTAAAAAGAGTTTGGCGCACCGCTTCCCGGTTTGCGGGCAAATGAAATACCAACGTCGCCCGATACCCAAGTTGGTCGGGATACTCGTTAACTGCACCCGGTAGCGGTATTCTTGTTCGTGGTTGTGGATATATGAAAAACCGACGTAACCACAGGCAGGCCCGATTTCGACGACAATAGTCACTATGCCGGTCGTTTCACCCTTGCAACTCCAACGCACGTTGCCATACCGACGGCCTGGCTTCATGTAGCCCATCCGTTTCAGGTCGGCAATGGACAAGGTTTTGAGTTGGTCGAGTATGTATGCACCGGTTGAATAGCGGCCCATTGCTAAATGTTGAATAACCTAAATCTTTTGGGAAGATAAGGGTTTTCCGGCATTTATTATTAACCCAACGCTTCAACATAAACCACCTCAACCCTGATGTGTATTTGACAGCGTAAAGCCGACAAACCCCCAATTTTTCTACCCCCTCAAAACCAACAAAACCAACTTCCTGCCTACATTCGCACAATATGACCGCAACGCAACTAAAAGAACTCGAAACACGCCTTTGGGCCGCTGCCGATCAACTCCGGGCCAATTCCAAACTTACCGCCACCGAATACTCCTTCCCGGTGTTGGGACTGCTCTTTTTGCGCCATGCCTTTCGGCGCTTCAACGACGCCAAAGCGAAGATCGAAGAGAACCTGCCCGTGCATCCGCAACGCGGGCGCAGGGCCGTCACCAAAGACGATTTTCAGCAAGCCAAAGCCATTTATTTGCAGGAAAAAGCCCGCTGGGATTACCTCGTCAACTTGCCCGAAGCGGCGGACATCGGCGAAGAACTCAACGAAGCCATGCGCCTGATCGAAGGCGATTACGAAGCATTGGTGGGCGTGCTGCCGAAAGATTACCAGGCGTTTGAAAAAGACCTGCTCCAACGCCTGATGCGCATTTTCAACGCCGAAGAACTCGACCGGATGCCGGGCGACGTGTTCGGGCGCATCTATGAATACTTCCTCAACGAATTTGCCAAAAGCGGTGCGCAGGAGGGCGGCGAGTTTTTCACCCCGCCATCGCTGGTCAACACCATTGTCGCCGTCATCGAGCCGGATCACGGCATCGTGTTCGACCCGGCCTGCGGTTCGGCGGGTATGTTTGTGCAAACCGGGCATTTTATCGAAGACGCGGGCGAAAACCCCGCCGCGAGGGTTTCCTTCTACGGTCAGGAAAAAGCCGACACCAACACCCGATTGGCGAAAATGAACGTCACGATTCACGGACTGGAAGCAACGATCTTGCAGGGCAATACCTTTTACGAAGACCATCACAACATGGCGGATAAATGTGATTTCGTGATGGCCAATCCGCCGTTCAACGTAGACGGGGTGGATAAAGCCAAAGACAGCGTAAAGAACGACCGCCGCCTGCCTTTCGGTCTGCCGAAGACCGACAACGCCAACTACCTCTGGATTTCCTATTTCTACGCCTACCTGAACCCTACCGGACGGGCGGGCTTCGTGATGGCTTCGTCGGCGAGCGATGCCGGTCACTCGGAGCGCGACATCCGGGAACAGTTGGTGCGCACCGGCGCGGTAGATGTGATGGTGAGCATCGGCACAAAGTTCTTTTACACACGTTCCCTGCCCTGCACCCTTTGGTTTTTTGATCGTGCCAAAGAGAGCGATCCCGACCGCGCCGACAAAACCCTGATGCTCGACCTGCGCGAAGTGTACCGCAAGGTTTCATCCAATCTCCACGACTTCACGCCAGAACACCTGCTCAACATTAAAGCCATCGTGGGGCTGTACCGGGGCAATGACAGGCATTTTCAGTCGGCCATGCAGCGTTACTATGAAGAAGTGACAATGGCCATCGAAGACGTCGGTATCGAATGGGATGCCCTGATCTATGGCGACAAGCCGGAAGGACTGGCGCTGGCGCTCGAACGCGACGAAGCGGGTATTTACTCGAAGGAAGCGCCGGAAATACTCGCCGGGCTGAAACAGGTAAAAAAACGCCTGAGCCATGCACACAAGGAACTCGTTACTGCTGCAAAGACCCTGTTACAGAGTGACGAATTGCGCAAGGACAAAGCCCGCCGCGAACGCCTGCAACAATACCTCCAGGAGACGGAAAGCCACGTAAAGGCCTTTCACGAACTCGCCGACTGCGCCCTGTACTTTGAAAAAGAGATGAAATGGCTGAGCGAGCGCTTCCCCGATGGCCAATACCGCGACGTGCCGGGCTTGTGCAAGGTGGTGACGCAGGCCGACATCGCCGCCAACGATTACAGTCTCACCGCCGGGCGTTATGTGGGCGTGGCGGCGCAAGCCGACGACGGCTTCGATTTCGAGGAGCGTATGGCAGAAATCAAACTCGAACTCGCCGACCTCGACCGCGAAGCGGCGGCGCTGGCCGGGACGATTCAGGAACATTTAAACGAGTTGGGGATATGAAATGGGAAAGTTTGACATTAGGCGAACTCTGCCGAAAATACAACGGTAAAATTCAAACGGGGCCGTTCGGCTCGCAATTACATCAAAGCGATTATAAGAAACACGGGACGCCTGTGGTCATGCCAAAAGATATTGTGAACGACCAAATTTCACTTGAAAGCATTGCCCGAATTGAAGAAAAAGATGTCGAAAGGCTTTCCAAACACACTTTGAAAAAAGGCGACATTGTTTTCCCTCGAAGGGGTGAAATCAGTAAGCGAGCATTGGTTCGGGAAGAAAACGAAGGCTTCATTTGCGGGACAGGTTGTTTGAAGATTTCAATCAATTCTGAGCACGTCTCAAACCTGTACCTCAATTACTATTTGGCGCGGAAAGAAAGCGTTGATTGGCTTGAAAATAATGCCGTCGGCTCAACGATGAAAAATATCAGCGGAGAAATTTTAAGCAACGTTCCGATTGAACTTCCCCCACTCTCCACCCAACAAAAAATCGCCGCCATCCTATCCGCCTACGACGACCTGATTGAAAACAACCTGCGGCGCATCCGGCTACTGGAAGAAGCAGCGCAACACCTGTACCGGGAGTGGTTTGTGCGGTTTCGGTTTCCGGGTTGGGAGGAGGTGAAGGTGGTGAATGGGCTGCCGGAGGGGTGGGAGAAAGGAAAAGTTGAAGATTTGTTTATCCTTCAAAGGGGTTTTGATTTGCCTTCACACGAAAGAGAAAATGGAGAATATCCCATTATAGCATCAACTGGAACCGTTGGTTATCATTCAAATTTTAAGGTAGAGCCTCCGGGAGTAGTAACAGGGAGAAGTGGAACTATTGGCAAGGTTTCTTTTGTAGACAAGCCTTTTTGGCCATTGAACACTTCGCTTTGGGTAAAAAAGTATTTCAAATGTGGCCCTCATTTTGTCTATTTTTTCCTTAAAAGTTTTGGATTAGAAAGTTTTGGTGGAGGCGTTGCTGTGCCATCGCTTGATAGGAATGTAATTCATTCTCAGTCATGTGTTATCCCATCAGATGGCATTTTGAGGAAATTTGAGGAAATAATTTATCCATTTTTTCTTAAAATCTCTAACCTTGAAAAGCAAAACCAAAAACTCAAAGAGGCACGGGAGATACTTTTGCCGCGTCTGATGAATCAAACGATTGAGGTATGATATGCTGAAAGGATGATATGCAATTGGGGAAATATTGTGTGCTTTGGTTTTGCTATCAATAGATAAAAAATACGATTTATGCCAGTTATACACTACTTCCAACGATATTCTCAGAAAGAAAATGTTATCACAAACAACACCTTACTCCTGTTAGCACGATTGTATGAACTTTCGCCTGATAAATTTCAGTTGGTTCTAAACGGGTTACTACAAAGTGAGGTAGAGGTCGGAGTAAGTTTTACCCAACAAACTCGTCGCGAAGGAGAAGGCTCCGTCCCCGATGGATTGATCCGGCAACGAAGTTTTCAAATTGTCATTGAAGCCAAGCGAGGCAGTGATTTCCGAGCGAACCAATTGATTGCACATCTGAACAGTTTTTCGGGCGCTGAATTGCATTTCCTTCTGGCTATTGGAACAAACTTACCATCAAAGCAAATATTGGAAGAGGTGCGAAAAGCGGCGCAAACCAGGCAAATGAACATTCTCATTGAAGCCGTGACATACGGTCAACTTGTCGAGTTAATCGGAGAAGAAATTGATGACCGGGATTATGAACTCAACAGGCTTTGGATAGATTATCAAGATTTTTGTCAAGGTGAGGGGCTTATTTCAAATGAGAAATATTTAATGCGATTGGTACTGGCCAATAAGAGTCGCGATGAAAATTTAAAGTTCAATATTTATTACGATCAGCGCGGATTTCGAGAGCATAAGTACATCGGTCTTTATGGGGAGAAAACCATTTACGCCATCGGCGAAATTGAAAACATTGTGAAGGCAGATTTAGTGAATGATGAGTTTTTGATTCATTGGTCAAAGTCCGATGTAACCGATTCGCAAAAACATCGAATCCGAGAGGTAGTCCAATATGTGCTGGATAATCGGGGATGGGACATTCACACAGGAAGTTACTTTTTTTGTGTCCACGAATTTGTACCTACAGACTATAAAAAAGATACGCTCCGTGCTCCAATGGGAACAAAGATTTTCAATTTGCAAAAAATCTTGGATGTTGAAAAACTGCCATCAGTGAACGAAATTGCATCACTTCTGAAAACCAAAACCTGGAATGAGGCCACCCGTTGAAAATCAGAACAAATAAGAACTCATGCCCTACGCCTTACTCCGAAGATAACCTTATCGAACAAACCGCCGTCATCAGTTTCAAGGATTTGAAATAGGCAACGGTCAATGAATTCAAGGCTCAATACCCTTCTAAAATACTCGGCCATGCAACTTTTACTTGACGACATACGCGGTATCATAGCGCAAGCGCGAGAGCGCGTGGCCCGCTCGATCAACCACGAACTGACCGTCGCCTATTGGCACATCGGCAGGCGCCTGGTGGAAGAAGAGCAAGGCGGCCAGGAGCGGGCGGAGTATGGCAAACGACTGGTGACGGAAATCGCGCAACATCTGACACAGGAATTTGGCAGCGGCTTTTCGGCCAATAACCTGTGGCTGATGCGCCAGTTTTACCAGGCATTCCCGATTCTCCACACACTGAGTGGAGAATTGACCTGGTCGCATTACAAGTTTTTAGTCCGGCTCGACGATCCCGAAAAACGGGAATTTTACATCGCTGAAGCCGTCAAAAACGCGTGGTCGGTGCGGCAGATGGAGCGGCAAATCAACGCGCTGCTGTACGAGCGCCTGCTGATGAGCCAGGACAAAGAAAGTGTGCTGGCCGTCGCCAAAGGCGAGCGTCAGCCCACGGAGCCGCACGAAATCATCAAAGACCCGACGGTATTGGAGTTTTTGGGTTTGAAACCGCAGGCGGCCTACTACGAAAGCGATTTGGAACAAGCCATCATCACACATCTGCAGGCATTTTTGCTGGAACTGGGCAACGGGTTTTCGTTCGTGGCACGGCAAAAGCGCATCATTCTGGGCGGTGACGAGTTCAAAATTGATCTGGTTTTTTACAACCGGCTGTTGCAGTGTTTCGTGTTGTTCGACATCAAAATCGACAAGATCACGCACCAGGATTTGGGGCAGTTGCAGATGTACGTCAATTACTACGACCGCGACATGAAAGCAGATTTTGAGAATCCCACCATTGGCGTCTTGCTGTGCGCTGACAAAAACGACATCGTGGTGCGTTACTCGCTGCCGGAGAATAACCGGCAGATTGTCGCCTCGAAATACCAGTTGCACTTGCCCACGGAAGCGCAACTCCGCGAAGAAGTGCAGAAAGAATTGGAACGATTTTCGAGCGATGAACCTGAATAATCAAATGCAAACCAACAGATTATGCCCTACGATTACTCCGAAGACAGTCTTATCGAACAAACCGCCGTCGTCATTTTCAAGGAATTGAAATGGACGACGGCCAACGTCTATCAGGGCGAGCGATTCGGTGTGGGCGGTACATTGGGCAGGGCATCTGAGGCGGATGTGCTTTTGCAGGAGCGGTTTTTCAGGGCGGTGCGGGCGCTCAATCCTGGCTTGCCCGAAGCGGCGTACCAGGCGGCTTTTGAGGAAATCAATGCCGACAACACTTCCAAAACCCTGCCTGACCTCAACTGCGAAAAACACCACTACCTGAAAGACGGCATCCCGGTCACGTTCGACAACGAAAAAGGTGAGCGCGTGGAGGGCAAGCGCATCCGGGTGTTCAATTTCGATGCCCCGGAACAAAACGACTTTCTTGCCGTGCAGCAAATGTGGATTGAAGGCAAAGCCAAAAGGCGCAAGCGTCCCGACATCATTGGTTTCGTCAACGGCATCCCTCTGGTCTTTATCGAACTCAAGGCCCACCACCGCAAACTCCGGGTGGCCTACGAAACCAACCTGAGCGACTACAAAAACACCATCCCGCGCCTGTTCCATTGCAACGCCGTCATCATCCTGAGCAACGGGCTGGAAAGCAAGATCGGTTCGCTCACTTCCAAATTCGAGCATTTCCACGAATGGAAGCGCATCCGTGAAGACGAAGAAGGCGTGGTGAGTCTTGACACCATCCTGAAAGGTGTGTGTGATCGTGGCCGCCTGCTCGACCTGTTTGAAAACTTCATCCTTTTCGACAGTTCGGTGGGCAAACTGGTCAAACTCATTGCCCGTAACCATCAGTTTATCGGGGTGAATAAAGCCGTCGACCATTTCCAAAGTCAGTTGTCCAAGCGCAAAAGCGGTGCTATCAGCAAAGACGAAGCGCAGCGTTTGGGCGTGTTCTGGCATACGCAGGGCAGCGGCAAGTCTTATTCAATGGTGTTCCTGTGCGAGAAAATCCAGCGGCAGTTTGGCGGCTCCTACACCTTTGTCCTTGTGACCGACAGGGTGGAATTGGACAAACAGATTTACGGCACTTTCGCCGGGGTAGGCGCGGTGAAGAACAAGAAGGCGAAAGCGGGCAGCGGCAAGGATTTGAAGGCATTGTTGGAAACGGATGAAAAGTACATTTTCAGCCTCATACACAAGTTCAACTTCGACCAGACCATCACGGACAGGGAAAACATCATCGTCATCAGCGACGAAGCCCACCGCACACAGGGCGGCTCCCTGGCGCTGAATATGCGCAAGGCATTGCCCAATGCTTCGTTTATGGGTTTCACCGGCACGCCGCTTTTCAAGGACGACGAACTCACCCGCCGCATTTTCGGCGATTATGTTTCGGTCTACGACTTCAAACGCAGCATCGAAGACGGCGCGACCGTGCCGCTGTACTATGAAAACCGGGGTGAGAAATTGCGGCTCGACAATCCACAAATCAACCAGGAAATCCGCGATGCCATCGAAGCCGCCGACCTCGACGACGACCAGGAAGAAAAACTGAAACGGCTTTTTGCCAAAGACTACCCCATCCTGACGGCGGAAAAGCGCCTGCGCTCCATCGCCCGCGATGTAGTGGAGCACTTCAATAACCGGGGATACAAGGGCAAGGCGATGTTCGTAGCCCTCGACAAGGTGACGGCAGTAAGGATGTACGACTACATCAGCGAGGAGCAGGCAAAGTACCTCGAAAGGCGCAAAAAGGAAATAGAAAAAATCGCCGACGATCAGGAGCAGTTAACCCAAATGAAAGCCTGGCAGTGGTCGCAGGAAACGGAAATGGCGGTGGTGGTGAGCCATGAACAAAACGAAATCGAGCGTTTCGGGGCGTGGGGTTTGGACATCGAAGTCCACCGGCTGAAAATGAACGAACGCGACCTCGAAAAGGAGTTCAAGGACGACGACCACCCTTTCCGTTTTGTCATCGTGTGCGCGATGTGGCTCACCGGGTTCGACGTAAAAAGCCTTTCCACGCTGTACCTCGACAAGCCGATGAAATCGCACACCCTGATGCAGACCATCGCACGGGCCAACCGGGTGCATGACGAATGGAAAAACAACGGCCTGATCGTCGATTACATCGAAACCTACAAAGCCTTGCTGGAAGCGTTGGCGATATATGCCATCGGCGGCGAAAAGGGCAAAACGGGCGGTGTCGACGACATCGAAGCGCCTGTGCAACCGCTTGAAGAACTCATCGCCGACCTGGAGGAGACCGTCGGGGCAACGGTGGCGTTCTTGAAGGAGATGGACTTCCATTTAAGCGATGCCATCGAAAGTGAAGGCGTTTACAAGATTGCAGCCATTCAACGGGGCGTGAACGCCGCCTGTACCAATGATGAAAGCCGGAACAAATTCGGGGTGCTGGCGCGGGAAGTGTTCAAGAAATTCAAGGCATTGTTCCCGCATCCAGCCGTGTACGACTTCCAGCCGCAACGGGATGCCATCAACGCCATTTACGCCGTCATCTACCGCAACGAGGAGGAGTCCGACATTTCCGCTGTGGTGCGGCAAGTTCAGGCGGTGGTAGACAAGTCCATCGAAAGTCTGAACGTCGCCCTGGAGCCGGTGGAGGGCTACGGAAACAAGGTAGATTTGAGCGGCTTGGACTTTGAGCGCATTGAACAGGAGTTTTTGAAGTTAGGCGATAACCAGGCTATTGCTGTGCAATCGCTCAAAGACCGGGTGGAAGAAAAACTCAACCGGATGATACGGGACAATCCCTTCCGGGTGGATTATTATGAACGCTATATGCGCATCATCGAAGAATACAACACTGGCAAGGAATACGGAGCGATTAAAGAAATTTTCGATCAGTTGGTCGGCTTCTACGGCGACCTGAGCGAAGAGGAAAAGCGGGCCGTTCGGGAAGACCTCGACGAAGAAGAGTTGGCGGTGTTCGATATGTTAGGCCGTGACAAAAAGATCAGCGACAAGGAAAAGGCGGAGTTGAAAGGCATCGCCAAAGCGCTATTGGAGCGGCTTAAAGAGAAGGAGTTCAATATTATCCATTGGGCTGATAAGGAGCAAACCGCGTCTGCCGTGCGGGTAGTCATCAAAGATTACCTGTTTGACAAACTGCCTTATCCAACTTTTGAGGAAACCGACATCGACGAAAAAACGGATGTGCTGTTTCAGTTTTTCAAGACGCGATATGCGGGTGGCGTGGCGGCGTGAGGGGCAAAAAACAAAAAAAAACCGCGCGTTTTCGAGCCGCCGCCTCTTCCACTGCCTGTTTTTCACTTATTGTACCTATTTTTCATTATTTCTTCATAGTATGACAGAGTATTACAAGAAAGAGAACCGTCTCCCTCTATCCAGATATTATGTTTCGGCATTTGTCCACTTTTAAGCGGGCCAGGCTTTTTGCGGGATTTAAACGTTAGCAGACTGGCAACCAAATCTATACCTTGTCTGTAATACTTGCCCCGCCGGTAAACGATTAAATGGTCGTCATCCATTCCCTGACGTTTGTATTCCAGACGATTGTCTATATCTACATACTGAAACTGTTTTTCAACATTTAGAAAGCCTGCTTTCACGCCTAACTGTTTCCACTCCGACGCGGTGGAAATAGCAACGCCGAATATTTCGGCTATATATTTGCAAGCCACAGGCAAGTAAACAGGGAAGACACGTTTGGTTGGAATGGGAACGCCAGATTTGGTTCCCGGCCTCCGCGTCTTCCGCTGTTTGAATAACCTGCTCTTTTGCGATATAGCCAAATAGCCGATGCAAGCGCTGACTACAAACGCTGTGAAGTTTTTGAGATATTCGATACGAAAAACTACTGCTGTTCGATATGCTCGAACATTTTCCACTCGAAATAAAGTATCGAAACTTCGGAGTATAAGCACACCACATTTAAAACGGCCAATCCAGTTGCGCTCCCTAAGTCTTTCCAATCGCCGCTTTACAGTTTTTGGGTGGCAGTCCAAATAATGAGCGGCAGACCTTAACACCGTCCGATTCATTACCAGCCCGCCGTCTGAAATTGACTTCAGGTAAATAAACAGTTGGAGTTCGTCAAAAAACTGCTCCCTTGCCACGATCTGCAAGATGGCGAGCGGCACGACGAACCGATCCTGTTTGGGAGCAAGGAACGATGCGGCAATTTTCCTCTTCACCGCTGCCTACATTTTCGCCAATGCCTCTTCTATTTCCGAGCGCCGGAAGCGGTGGTGGTGCGTTCCTTCGCCATACGTTCGCACCTTTCCACTCCTGCGCAGTTTGCGCAAGGTGGGTGCAGTGATGCGCAGAAAGCGCAGGACTTCGGAAGTTGTGAGGAAATCGTCGTTTTGGGGCGAAGTGGCGGGAAGATTGTTCATCCTGGCGAGTACCAGTTCTGCAACCTCTCTTGCGAGGTCTTGTTTAAATTGCTCGCCCGGCAACATGACCATTGTCTGCTGCATCTAAAGTATGTTTTGATGAAAAATCACACAAGGACATTTTACAATGGCCAGGTGCATTACAAATAAGCGTGGTTAGGTGGATTATCTCGTATCAGGCTGCCCTGATAATGATAGAACAAAAATAAGGAAAGCACTACAAACAAAAAAAATATTAAACGGGCATTTTGCGGGAAATTCCTAACAATTTGTGGAAAAAGTTGCAAAAATATTTCAGGAAAATTTCAAACGATTTTGAGGTTGCCTTCCAATAACCCGGAGGCCGCGATCCGGTACCGTTCATCCTTTTGGCGGAACATATCGGCATTTTCCTGCCCGTCAATGCACAGGTACTTGTAAAACTCTTTCTCCGTTCGGTGGCCTGTGATCTTCATTATGGCCTGGACTGGTATTTCGTTCTCTCCTTTATAGCACAGGGTAGCAAACGTGCGCCGGGCAGTATGGGTGCCAACGTTTTTATCTATCCCGGCAAGTGTAGCGAGTTCCTTTAAGCCCTTGTTCATTTTTTGGTTGCTCACCGGTCGGGGCATATCAAAGCCATACCGCAAAAGGATTTGTACGGCGGTCACTGAAAGCGGTACCGTCACTTTCATTTTGGAAGATTTGCTCGTTTTGCGCGGCTCATAAATGAAATCGTAGCCGCTGGCAACTTCCCGAATATTGGATTTCTTTAACTGTATGTAGTCACTGTACCGCATCCCGGTTTCGCAGGCAAGCAAAAACCAATGGCGTGTGAGGTTCAGGTGCGGTCGGTTGCGCAGGTCGAGTGCAGCCAGGGCGTTGAGTTCCGACTGTTCGAGGTAGATGTTATCCACCCGCTTGTCCGGGATTTTGAAGTCGGGATGGTGGTAATAGTCGTATGGGTTCCAGCCGTTGCCCTTCGCCCAATTCAGGAACATTTTCAGTTTTTTGATGAAGTTGCCGACGGTGTTTTCCTGATACGTTGCGCCGTCGCGGTGCTCGTAGTCTTGCAGGTAGCGCAGGAACTTGCCGTAAAACGCCAGATTGATATTATCGTAGGTGAGGGTGAAGCGTTGCCGTTTGGCGAATTGCTCCAGATGGGTTTTCAGGTTCAGGATGTGCGACATACTGCCTTTCGAGGTTCCTTTGTCATTGTGGTATTCAATGAATGCGGCAAAATCGGTCACCAGGTCGCGTTCCTCTTCCACCTTGTACGTCCCTAAAAGAATTTGGTCTTTGAGTTTTTCCTTCACCGGCATTTTGCCTTGTTCCACAGCGTCACGGTACAGGCGTTCGGCACGTTTCCTGATTTCGTTCAGCCGTGCGTTTATCTGTGTGGCAAACTGGACGGTGTGGTAAACCTTCTGGTTTTTGAAATGACGGATTTTACAAGTCTGTCCGGTGGCAAAGTTCATGCGTACCGTTTCCCCGTTGACGATGTATCGAATCTGGCATTGGATCGGGCGCTCCATATCAGGGGCATCATCTTTGCGGCGGTTCAGGGCGAAAATCACGTTAATCATAGCATAGCGAAATTTGCAAAGTGCGAGTAAAAGTGCGAGTAAGATTCGTTTGTTTTACTTGCTCAAAGTTACTTCATGTTTGCAGAATATGCAAATAAACGCTTGATTATCATATATTTTAAGATAGTTCGGGAAAGTTGAAAAAATAAGGTTCGATTCCCGTACGGGCTACCACCCAACAATACACAAATCCTTGTAAGTGAACAACTTATGAGGATTTTTTTTATTGCCTGAAAGGCGGGTGAGAGGTAAAATTTGGCTTTGTATCTCCTTTCGGCCCAAACCGTCCTAAAAAAAGGTTCCATTACTGCAACTCCCCCGGCAGGGTGCCTTCTATTTGCAACCCTCACCCTTTCATGGATGTCAGGAGCAAACCTCCCAGCCTGTCCTCGTTCGGTACATTGCCGTAGAAAATGCCCGAAAGCATATCCATATCATTTGGTAAAAGGTATTTAATATGCCTCGGTCAGGGATGCCTGTTTTCCCAAACACAGCGTTTCTAAGATTCTTTTTTCAATCTGTTTATCTTTGCCAATATCCTCATTTAAACGTATGAGGTGATTTAAACTTATTACCCTGGTGGTGGCTGGTTTTTCGCACAGATTTTACGCAGAAACTATACACAGATTTCGCACAGAGTGCTTCTGCGTAGAATCTGTGTATAGTTTCTGCGTAAAATCTGTGCGAAAATTGTACTGTTGAGACGCTCGAACATGTATCCAAACCCAAAAATTTAAATCACCTCATACGCTTAATTCTGCTAAACCGGGTTTTGACGCTTCAATCAGATCAAAGCGGCGCAAACAATTTCCGGAAGTTTAACTCGAACAGTCATTGACCTGCCTATGAATAACATTTTTGAAACTACACAACAAGAACTGGATAAAGCCGGATTTCGGATTGAACGCAAGGACTTTGACCGCCCCTGGGGCGGTTTTTTTGTGATTGATGAAAAACAAGCCGCAGATTTTACTGCCCGGTATTTTCCGGGAATCAATAATGCAGACCTGATCGGAGGCCGGAAAGTCAGTCCGAAGATATTGCTGGTTGCCCCCCATAAACGGTTATCATGGCAATACCACCACCGGCGTTCGGAAGTATGGCGGGTAGTGGAGGGGAAAGTCGGTGTCGTCCGTTCGGATACAGACGAACCCGGCGATTTGGAAGAATACCGGCAGGGCGACCTCATTACCCTGGCAAAAGGGGAACGACACCGCTTAGTCGGCCTGGATACCTGGGGAAAAGTGGCGGAGATATGGCAGCATACCGATCCGGATCAGCCATCGGATGAGGAGGATATCGTTCGGTTGCAGGATGACTTCGGGAGATCCTGAATGTTCTATGCTTCCAATTTACATTATCTGCACTCCTATTTCTCCCTTGCCAGTTTCACAGAGATATTTTGAATAACATATCTTTGTATGGCAAATCGATCATATTACCGATTGCCGGCCCCGCAGCGCAATATTGCGTAAGTTCCTTGTCACCGTACAACTATGAAACAACTGGTACTTTTTTGCCTCTTCGCATGCGGGGGTATCCACCCGCTAACGGCCCAGATTACCATCACCAATTCAGTCTTTCCTGTGGCGGGCGACACGCTCCATTATGCTTTTGGAAACCAGCCCGGGGCGATCAACCAGATTTTCACACCGCCCGGCTTCGGCCAGCAGTGGGACCTGAGCGGCCTTCAGCCGACCCAATACTGGAACCAGATCATGAAGAACCCGCAAGTTGGCGTGGCTAAAGCGTCTTTCCCCGGGGCTTCTATCCTGTACAATCCCCCGAACTCCGGTAACGAGGTATATTTGCAAGTCACAGGCAATCAGGTATTTAACATGGGCTATTTTGGTCTGGACGAGCTGGGGTTGGGCCTGAATTTATTGTTTGACAATATACCGAACCTGGAAGAAACCTGGGCGCCGGTCAACGTCTTTGACATCCGCCAAAGTAGTTCCAATGTATTGACTGCTTTCGATGCACCGATTGCGCCGCCCATTTTGCTGAACCTGGTGCCGACGGCCGATTCTTTCCGTATCCGGGTTACGTATCAGCGGATTAGCTCCATCGATGCCTCGGGCACGCTGACCATCCCCGGCGGCACTTTTGATGTGCTGCGGAAGAAACGAACCGAGTACAAATCAATGGCTGTGGATGTGAAGGTGGCGCCGCTCGGGTGGATAGATATTTCGACCATCGGCGGCCAGCAGCTCCTCCCCCTGGGGACGGACACGATAACGACTTTTCATTTTCTGAACGACGTGTCCAAGGAAGCCATTGCCATATGCACACTCAATACCGCGCAAAACACGGTAACCGGTGTTCAGTACAAGGTCTTGCCTCCCCCTGTCGCTACCTTTACACCAACCTTTAATGAATCGCTTTTTGCCTATCCCAATCCGGTTCAACAGACACTTTATGTGCAATTCACAACCGGCGAATGGGCAACCTATCAGTTACGACTCATAAACGCGCAAGGGCGTATTGTACTTGAACAAACAGTGGAGGCAAGTAGGGCAAAAAATGACATTGCTATTCCGGTCGATAACCTCACGCCCGGCTTATATGAAGTGATCCTGCTGCGCAACGGGGTAGATGTTGGCCTGACCAGGATAGTGAAGATATAGGTCTATGTTTTAGAAACATATAAAAACAGGTGGCAAGAGCTTACTCACCTGCCACCTGTATCTCCCAAAACACCCATTATGAATCTCAAACATCTCCAGCCTCAATCCATCGGAATACGCTCCAGGTTTTCCGCCAGCCACATGTCGAACGACTGCAATTCCGGATTCAGTTCCCTGGAAAACTTCAGATCGCGGATGCCATTGAAGTCTGCCGCAAAATCGCGGTAGAACTGGAACATGTTGCCCAGGTCGTCGGCGCCCGGGAAGCCGAAACTGCGGTACACTGCGGGTTCGATCGCGTTGTAGGATACCGGTTGGCCCATGGCCCTCGACAGCGCGGCTGCCATATCCTGTCCGCTGACATGGTCGCCTGCAATGCCGATTCTTTTGCCGATCATCGCCTCGCCTTTTTTGAAAATACCATAGGCGCATTTACCGATGTCTTCGGCGGCAATGCTCGCCATCTTTTGGTCGCCCAACGGGAAGGTAATGCTGAGGCTGCCATCCGGACCCTTCTTTGGGCCCATGCCGAAATAGATCATGTTTTCCCAGTAAAAGGCCGTCAGCAGGTAAGTAGTCGGGAGCGCAGCAAAATACTGGTCTGCCTCACCCTTGCCGTCAAAGTGCGGCACTTTGTATTTTCCCTGCAGGGTCGGCATGCTGTCGTCGTCGAGCGGCACAAATTTCCGAACGTCCTCAAGGGTAGACCAGATCACGTGTTTCAACCCCGCCGCCCGGGCTGCCTCCGCCATATGCTTCGCATCGGCCATTTCCTTCTCCGGTGAATAGTGATCCCAGAAAAAGGTAACAAAATAAGCGCCGTAAGCGCCATCAAGCACGCTTTTCAGGCTTTCCGGGTCATCCAGATTGCCGGCTACTACTTCTGCGCCCATATCTGCAAGCGCCTGCGCCTTGTCGGAATTGGGGTCTCTGGTGACGGCGCGAACGGCAAATTCGCTGTTGGGGTCGTTCAGAATAGCGCGGGCAAGACCGCCTCCCTGTGCGCCGGTAGCGCCAAAAACTGCAATAATTTTTTTCTGAGTCATCGGATTGTTTTAAATGGTTTGAATTGAATATGAGGCATCAGACTAAACGCCTGCTCTACAACCTCTTTTGACGCTTTCTGTTCATAAATCCTTACAGGTTTCCTGAATCCTTTGGAATCCAGCCGGGTTAACACTAACTTAGTTCGCCTGTTAATCGTTGAATTAACGTATTCTCCCGACCTTTGCGAAATCCAAAACCGTGGTGTGCCCCATACCTTTTTCTTTACTGGAAACAATTAACATGTCTGACATCAATCCTCTTCTCCGGCAAAACCCAGTCGCGATTGTCGGTATGGCCTCCATTTTTGCCGATGCAGAAAATCTGGAGCAATACTGGGAAAACATCGTTCAGGGCATCGACTGCATACGGGAGGTGCCGCCCAATCGTTGGAATGCCGACGATTATTACGATCCGGATCCTTTTGCTCCCGACAAGACCTACTGCAAGGTAGGCGGCTTTTTACCGGAAATCGATTTTAACCCGATGGAGTTCGGCCTGCCGCCGAACCTGCTCGAATCCACCGACGCCTCCCAACTGCTCGGCCTTGCAGTGGCCCGCGATGCCCTGCTCGATGCCGGGTATGCCCCTGGCTCGGAGCGGTTCAATGCAGCTTTGCGCGAGCGAACCGGCGTCATCCTCGGCGTGGGCGGCGGACAAAAAATGATCATCCCGCTTACCGCGCGTTTGCAATACCCCGTCTGGCGCAAAGCGCTCGAAGCGCAGGGCCTGCCCGGGAAACAGATCGAGCAGATCATAGAACAGATCAAGGCGGCGTATATTCCCTGGACGGAAAACACCTTTCCGGGACTGCTCGGCAACGTCATCGCTGGCCGGATCGCCAATCGCTTCGATCTCGGCGGACTCAACAGCGTCGTGGATGCCGCCTGCGCGGCGTCGCTCAGCGCCACCAGGATGGCCATCAGCGAACTGATCGAAGGCAACTGCGATATGATGATCACCGGCGGCGTAGATACCGACAACTCGCCGTTCATGTACATGAGTTTCAGCAAAACGCCCGCCTTTTCGCGAAAAGGCAGCATCCGGCCGTTCGACCAGGATTCCGACGGTATGCTGATCGGCGAAGGTGTTGGCATGGTCGTGTGCAAACGACTCGACGATGCAATCCGCGACGGCGACCGCATTTATGCCGTCATCAAAGGTATCGGCGGCTCCAGCGACGGCCGCTACAAGAGCATATACGCCCCGCGCCCCCAGGGCCAGGCCCTGGCCATGCAGCGCGCCTACGACGAAGCGGGATTTGATGCCTCCACCGTCGGCCTGGTGGAAGCGCACGGCACCGGTACCGGCGCCGGCGACCCCTCCGAAGCGGAATCGATGAAAGGTGTTTTCGGACGGAAAAACCCGGCCCTGCACCACATCGCACTGGGCAGCGTAAAATCGCAAATCGGCCATACCAAGGCTGCCGCAGGTGTAGCCGGGCTGATCAAGACAGCCCTGGCGTTGTACCACAAGGTACTGCCCGGAACCATCAACGTAACGCGCCCCAACGACGCCCTGCACCTGGCCGACTCACCCCTGTACATCAACTCCGAAACGCGCCCCTGGTTCCGGAAATCAAGCCAGACGCCGCGCCGGGCCGGGGTCAGCGCCTTTGGTTTCGGCGGCGTAAACCTCCACATCGCAATGGAGGAACAGCAGCAGGAGCATCAGGTTCCCTACCGCCTCGATACGATTCACCGCCTGATCCTCCTGCATGATACCACAGCAGAAGGACTCCACCGCTTGTGCCGCGAATGGGCGACATCGCTGCAGGACGACACCGCAACCGAACCTTTTCGCCAACTGGCGCTTCAGTCGGCCAAAAGCCATATTCCGCCTTTGAATCCGCGCCTGGGCTTTGTGGCTTCATCCGTAGCGGAAGCCCGGCAAAAGCTGGAAACCGCTCTCAAATTGCTGACGGATAAAGCGGGCCACCCGGAATGGGAACATCCCATCGCCGGCATCTGGTACCGCCAGTCGGCTATCGGCCACGACCAGAAGGTTGTGGCGCTGTTTGCAGGCCAGGGCGCTCAATACGTCAATATGGGCCGCGAACTGGCCTGTACTTACCCGGCCATACGCGAATCGTTCCGCCACATCAACTCGGTTTTTGAGGCGAGCGGGCTGCAACCGCTGACCGATATGGTGTACCCTATTCCGGTGTTTAATGATGAAGACCGGAAAACACAACAGCAACGGCTCACCAATACCCAGTTTGCCCAGCCGGCTATCGGCACCCTGAGCGCCGGCATGTACAGGCTGCTGGCAGAAGCGGGTTTTGCCGCCGACTTCTATGCCGGACACAGCTACGGGGAACTGACCGCGCTATGGGCGGCAGGCGTCCTCGATGACGCTACCTTCTACGCCCTGTCCAAAGCCCGTGGAGAAGCCATGGCCTTGTCCGGCGAGGGTGATTCCGGGGCCATGCTGGCAGTTAAATCCGATTTTGAAGCCCTGCGGGCGGCAATTGCAGGTTTGCCAGACGTACAGGTGGCCAATATCAACTCGGGCACCCAGGTCATTCTGGGCGGCGCCACGGAAAGCCTTGTCCGCTTGCAGGAGCAATTGCAGGCAAAAGGGTTCATCGCCACCCTGCTTCCGGTATCGGCGGCCTTTCACACACCATTTGTCGCCCACGCCCATCAGCCATTTGCGGCGGCGATACAATCGGCCAATTTTAACGTGGCCTCAAAAATGGTTTTTTCCAATACTACCGGAAATGCCTACCCGTCTGATATCCGGGAAATGAAGGAAACCCTCACAGGTCACATGTTAAAGCCGGTGCTGTTCAAGGAAAAAATCGAGAACATGTACGCGGCAGGCGGCCGGGTTTTTGTCGAATTCGGTCCGCGCAATATCCTGACCAACCTTGTGCGGGAGATACTGCAAGGCAAACCGCATATCGCCATCGCCCTGAATTCCAATCCGCAGAAAGACAGCGACAAACAGTTCAAGGAAGCCGCCGTGCAACTGGCCGTGCTGGGCATTCAGGTTCAGGATTTCGACCGGTACGCCCTTCCGCACAGGGAAAAACCAGCGGTCAAGGGTATGAACGTGCGCATCAGCGGAAACAATTTCGTCTCCGACGCCACGGCGCTGAAATACGAAGAGGCGCTGAAGCAGCGCTTTACTGCGGATCACAGCACACAAGCGACCGAAACAGCAATCATTTCATCTCAAAACACTTCCGCGCCCGGATTGGCGCAGTCGGCAGCGGAAGGCAACGATCAAACTATGTCTCATCAGGAAATAGAAATTTTACAAAAAATTCAGGCAGAACTCACACGCCTGAACGAACAGCAAAGTCAGGTAGTGGCCCTGCTGGAAAAATTGTCCCAGCCACAGGTCGCAGCGCCGGTGATTGCACAAGCAGCGGCGCCTGCCAACCTGCCGCCGGTGAGCAACGGAACATACCAAACGACTCAATCCGCCCCGCCACCTCCGGCAGCGCCACCGGTAGCCATCGCTCCCCCGCCCGTCAACGGAACACACCAGACCCCGGCACCCGCTCCGGTTGCCCCGCCGGCAACGCAGCCGGCGACGGGTATCGATTCTTCGAAAATCGAGCAAACACTCCTGACGGTCATCGCTGAAAAAACCGGCTACCCGGCTGAAATGCTCGAAATAGGCATGGACATGGAGGCAGATCTCGGCATCGACTCCATCAAACGTGTCGAAATTTTCGGCGCCATGACCGCTGCACACCCCGAGGTGCAGGGCATCAACCCGCAGGAACTCGCGGAGTTGCGCACCCTCCAGCAAATCGTGGTGTACATCGCAGGCAAGGCAGGCGCCACAGTCCAGGTGGCGGCTGCTCCAACCGTTGCAGCGCCGCCGACCAACGGCACGCACCAACCCGTAGCGCCCGCTCCCCCGCCGCCGGCCGCACCGCAACCGGCGCCAGGTATAGATTCATCGAAAATCGAGCAAACGCTACTGACGGTCATCGCCGAAAAAACGGGCTATCCGGCCGAAATGCTCGAAATGGGCATGGATATGGAGGCCGATCTCGGCATCGACTCCATCAAACGTGTCGAAATTTTCGGCGCCATGACCGCCGCACACCCCGAGGTGCAGGGCATCAACCCGCAGGAACTCGCCGAATTGCGCACCCTCCAGCAGATCG
>ERZ724526.521-NODE-521-length-22330-cov-6.434792_pt1 | contig 22330 bp, 16 predicted proteins | sample MGYA00376059_ERZ724526 | MGnify/ENA primary metagenome ERZ724526 (study PRJEB28724, sample SAMN07190883) | activated sludge metagenome | isolation source: activated sludge of sewage treatment plant in Hong Hong | place: Hong Kong | collected 2016-03-17 ...
GTGCCTTCTCGCATCCTCTCGATCGCGCGTAGCCAGGTGAGAGATGCGGAGAAGGGAAGAGGAAGCCTTCGCTCTGCGCTGGTCCTCGCGCTTTTCGCTGCTCGGTGGAACGAAGCCCATCCGCTGCGGGCCGCAATCAAGGCACATCCCGAACTTTTACATCGGCTCGACGGCTTGGCGTCAGACCGCAACTCCGTCGCACACGGAGGCGCAAACGCGCCACGTGAATCCGTTCACCGGAACGTCGAAGCGGCGTTCGAAGCCATCGAAGCCTTTCTCCTAGCTCACTAATGGGGCCGATCTGAAATGGGAAAGAACAAGAACAAGCAATTCCACCATCAGCGCACGCCATCGCCGCCCTACGAGACGACGTTCCTGCTTGATTGTCGGAGTCCACCCGGTTGATGATGGGCTGTGCGCGCTTCCGTTCGCTGGCTGTCGCAGTGGATGCGCTGTAGGCTTACGCAGGCTCTGCTGGGTGTCCGCATGCTGCTTCCGCACGACGTCGCACATGCGGAAGGGACGGGCCCTCGCGTTGTGGTTTCTGCCGTCGGTGATGTTGGATTCCGTCGTCAGGTTGGAATCGATGTGGCGCGCGGGCAGGGCGATCCGTTTTCCCATGTGCGAAGCGTGCTGCAGGCGGCAGATCTGCGCTTTGCCAACCTAGAGTCCGTACTGACCGTGCGTCCGCTTCCTTCTCCCAAGACCTCGCGCAGCTATCCAATCATCAAGGGTCCGCCCCAAGGTGCAGAGGCTCTGTCACGAGCAGGATTTGATGTTGTTTCCGTCGCGAACAATCACATCTTCGATTTTTTTGCGCCCGGATTTGATGACACGCTCAAGTCGCTGGCTCGCGTGCAGATCGCAGCGGTAGGCGCAGGAAAAAACGATTCCCAAGCGTATGCTCCGCACATCAGCACCGTGAAAGGAGTCCGCATCGGCTGGCTCGCATACGCATCAGGAGTCAACCGTCCAGCTCACGGAGATGCGGTGGTGGCTCGACGCTGGGGACCGGCTCCGATCGCTGCAGTGCGCAAGCTTCGTTCGCAAGTGGATGTGCTGCTGGTGTCGGTTCACTGGGGACAAGAAGGAAAGCACACGCCGATTCCCAAACAGACACAGTTTGCGCACGCGCTGATCGATGCCGGAGTCGATGTTGTCATCGGACATCATCCGCATGTGCTTCAGTCCGTAGAAGTGTATCGAGATCGTCCGATCTTCTATTCGCTGGGGAACTTTCTGTTTGGGAAACAGCCCAAAGTCCGTCGGATGTCTGCGATCTTGACGATCTCGGTTGGGACTGGATCGCAGCCGATTCACAGTGCGCTGCTGACGCCCGTTTTGATTGATGAAGCGACAGAAGTGCCCATGCTGGCGACTGGGTCCGATGCGGATGAGATCGTAGAAACAGTTCAAAAGATCAGCAGAGGACTTGGTGCGAAGTGGCAGAGGCAACAGGAACAGCTAGAGCTTGTCGGAAGCTGGACCGTGCACACGCAGACCACGCAGAGATAGTCCGGTGACACGCGAGCTGCGCGTAGCAGAACGACTACCGTCCATACAGATTCCCTTGCGGGGCGCCCTTCTTCATCAGTGCAAGGATGTCTGTTGCAAGCTTCACATCGCGATCAAAGCTGGGGTCTGCAAATGCCTTTGCATCGTCGCTGATTCGGGTCACAACCTTTTCCATTTTTGCAATCGCGGCGGCATGATCGATGGCGTACAGCTCTGCTGCGGACTTCATTGCTGATACCAACATGGCAAGCGAAACAGTCTTTCCGACCGATGGTTGCTCGAAGTACATGCTGCGTGCATCCAGGGGTGCACCGGAATAGGCGCTGCTGAGCGAGTCCGTCAGCGCCTGACCGGATGTGCTGGTGTAGGAAAGCTGCGTGTTTGCGCCGATTCCTTTCCAGTTGGTGCCATCGCCACCCAGCTGAAGCAGCAGCGCTCCTTTGCGCTTGCTCAGGAATACAGTGGACACATCGAGCATCGGACCGCTCTGTGAATCGCCAGGGAAGCCATAGTTTGTCGTCACAGAGAAGCCCATCGCTGCTTGTACGTTCAGCTTCAGATCATAGGCAATCGGACTCGCCATCCACGGCCACGAGTCTTGAATCAGCGCATCGACATCGGAGCTCTTGGTCAAGCTAAAGGCATTGGCTCCGCGCAGGTGACTCAGCTGCTGCGTCAGCTCGTTGCTCTGTCCCAGACCGAGTCCAAACAGTGTGATGCCGATTCCTTCACTGGCTCCGCTCTGCAGAATCTTTTGAAAGTCCGTTGCGGCGGTGGCTCCGACGTTGGGCTGTTCATCGGAAAACAGAAAGACGCGAGAATCGGTTGCGACTCCTTTTCGGCGACTTGCAATCTCATAGGCACGGCGCAGACCCGCTTCCATGTTGGTGGAACCCGCAGTCGTGAGCCGCTCGATCGAAGCATAGATCTGCGGATCGTCCCCGGCCACGCTCTCTAGCACGGTGGTGACATTGCTTCCGTACGTGACCAAAGACACGCTGTCTCCCGGTGTGAGCTGCGATGCGATCTTGCGCGACAACAGATACGCGAGTCGTCCTGGGGTTGCGTAGTCCGGGTTGTCACTGTGCGCAGAGCTCCATCCCATCGAACCAGAGACATCTACAGTTAGGATTGCATGCAGTGTGTTGCGCTTGTATGTCGCTGGATCGATGCTGGAAGACATTCCGATCTGAAGCCAACCAGCCTGTCTTCCTTCCTCATCAGGAGCGATTCCTACAGCACTCCGTAGACACAGCGCGCGCGAACAGGGGGCTCCGTTGAGTGGCAGATCGTGCTCTGCAAATGCTGCTTCTACCAGCAGGGCACTGGCTGGTGGAACTTGTCCGTTGTCGACGAGCGCTCGTGCGGAAGAGAGATCTTTTACGCCTCCCGGAGTGGCTCCGAAGTCACCACTTGGCGCGGCTCCGCTGAGCGAGGAATAGGAAGAGCAGCCGCTCGCAAGTGACAGAGCAAGGCAGGGCGCGATGAATCGGGTCAGGAAGGTCTTTTTCATAGGCGTTCTCCGTGTTGTGTAAGCGCGGACGAGCCAAGCAATTGCAGCAACAGTGCCAAGCGATTCCGTTGCGATTCACCGACGGAAGAGGAGCGATTCCTTACCCGGCAAGGACTGCGACGCAGCAAGATTGGCTGGCAATTTTTGCTGTGCGTGGACGTAGGACGATCCCCTTCCTGCGGATCGCTTACCAATTGTTGGTGCTTTGTGAGAACCTGGGCCAGTTGGCCAGCGTAGTGACCGAGGGTTGTGCGGTCGTGCGGTGCCCCTGGGGCGGGACGGGGCGGATCGAAGCGAGGACTGCTGGACTTGGATGCCGGTGAAAGCGTCGAGCTCAAGCTCTGTTCGTAGTGCGGCTGCGGCGCTGTGGCTGGGCTCGTTGATGGCGGTTCCTGCCGAGGCTCGGCATGCAGGCTCGTCCAAAGAGCCTCAGCTTCGGCGGGCAGCGCGTGAGCTTCGTCAGAAAGTAGAAGCGGCGCTGGGACGGGCGGACTTTGCGCTGGCGCACAAGCTGCTCGACGATGCGTATCGACAGTCGCCGCAGCCGCAGACGCTGTATCTGCTGGGACGGCTGGCGCAGGCGGAAGGACGAGCGCTCGACGCGATGGACCTGCTGCGACGCTTTGTGGCAGAGCCGGGCGCGGACTCGGAAGATCTGCAAGCGGTGGCGCGGAAGCTGGTTGCGCTGCCGAGGCCGCTGTGTGGGGAAGTGGTGATTCACGGCGAGCGAGGAGCCGTTCTGACGGTGGATGATCGTCCCGTCGGTGTGCTTCCGCTGCCGACGCCGCTGCTGTTGTCGCCGGGACCGCACCTGCTTGCGATGAGCCTCGGTACGCGTCGACAAGAAGAGCTGTACAAGGTGATGGCGTCGCGTACTGCCGAGCTGCGCTTTCAGTTTTCGTCGGATGCGGTGGTTGCGACGCTTCAGCCTGCGGTGCTTCTGCTGGTGCAGCCGACGCTGAAGGTGATTGATCAAGGCTCTCCGGAGTCGTTGTCCGACGAAGAGATTCAGGCGCTGGAACAGGCTGTGACGCGGGCTGCGACGGAAAAGCAGCTTGGTGTGCAAGGAAAGACGGCGGCGCTGTCGACGTCGCCACGGCTGTCGGGCTGTCTGTCGGAGCTGCGCTGTCAGCTCTCGCTGGCGGAAGAAAACCAAGCGACGCTGCTGCTTCTTCTTCACGTCGAAGTGAGCCATCGCTGGCGGTCGGGTCGAGAGCTGAAGCTGAAGCTGGAAGCGCTGGATACGTCGGTGACGGAGCGTGCGGCGCAAGCGGTGCGAACGTGCTCGGGCTGTGGTCTCAGTCAAGCAGGCGACGAGACAGCGCTGCTAACGAGCCAGGTGCTGACGGACGCGCTGACGAGGCCGCGTGGGACGATTGTGGTGCGCTCGCAGCCCGAGGGCGCAGAGGTTGTGCTCGACGGACGCACGCTGGGTCTGACGCCGCTGCGACGAACGGTGTGGGCAGGCAGTCACTCGCTGACGCTACGGAAAGAGGGACTGCTGCCAGCGTCGCGTGAGATCTCACTTTCGGCGGGACAGCTTCAGACGGTAGAACAGACGCTGCTCGTCGGAAGCAGTGAGCCACTTCGGCAGATCACGATCGTTGAAGGCGAATCGGAGCGCAGTCCGTCGGGACAGCGTCCGCGCTGGCGTATCTTGGCGGGCGCAAGCTCGGTGATGGCGGGCGCGGTGATGATTGGCTTCGGGCTGTCGGCGCTGGCGGTGAACAGTCGCTGTGTGTCGGGGCTGGGCGACGTGACCACGCAGTGCATGCAGGTCTACGATACGACGGTGCCGGGCTCGACGCTGACGTCGATTGGTGGTGCGGCGCTGCTGACGGGAACGATGCTGCTGGTCTGGCCGCCAGCGCAGGATTTAGCGACGGACTCCACGCTGCGTCGATAGGATCCGATCGCGCGCATCTTCCTCAATCGCTCGCTCGCGACGGTCACGGAGCCGACGCTGCTCACGACGCTCTGCTGCATCATGAAGCTCGGCTGCTTCTCGACGAGCAACGCACAGACGAAGGTGGCGCTGAAGCTCCTCGATCTGCTGACGCTGCGCTGTCGTCTGTTCGATGCGCAGCGCTTCTTCTTTGGTTGCCTGAACGAGCTGATGACGAAGCTGCACGGTGTCGCGCGCATCGTCTTCTAGCCGGACACTCGTTGTGATCGCTCCGACGGACTGGACCAAGCGCAGCGAAGCCTTGGCTAGCTTTTGCTCGCACTGCTGACGCTGCGCTGTGGCTTGCTGCTCGACGAGCTTGGCCACTTCCAGCGCGCTGCGTGCCATTCGCAAGCGTGCCTGCGCGTCCGCCTCTGCCATCCGACGCAGCGAAAGCAGCACATGAGTGACGGGCGGCACCGAAGCCATCGAACGTATCGTAGCGAACTTTGGCTGCGGCGCGGAAGCGACTGCGCGCCTTGGCGGATCAGCGAGACTCGGCGGACAGGCTTGCTGCCGACGCAGCGGCGGCTTCTTCGCTGGCTGCAGCGGCGGCTTCTTCATCCAGTTCGTGCTGCGCTTCTTCGGTCATTTCTTTGAGTCCCAGCTTGGCGCCGGCGCGCAGAAACAGGATGCCCATCGCAAGGTTGCTCACCGTCGAAATTGCCGTCATCGTCAGGCTGTAGGCCACGACGGCAGCGTCTCCGCGCGGGGAAAACTCGGAAAAGAAGTACTTGGCGGCAATCTGCGACGTGCCAAGACCCTGCACACTGATCGGCAGCGACGCGACGGCGAACACCACCGGCAGATAGAGCATCGCAATGTGAACCGGCACGTCGATGTGAAAGCAGCGCAGCGCGACAAAGTGCCAGCTGAGCAGCACGAGCAGGTGCGGAACGCGGATCAGCAGTGCGCGGGCATGTCCTTTGATTCCGGCTTGATACAGCGGCTCCCACAGCTTGTGCGTGACGCGCCACAGCCGTCGCCACAGACGCAGCGCCAGGCGCTCATGCGCGCTCACCGGCGGCGGTCCCGACAGCAAAAAGCGCGGCGGCCACGTCAGCAGCAGCGAATACACGACCAGTCCGGCAAAGAACATCACCAAGATCGGCAGAAGGGCTGCGGCTTTGGCGCCTCCGAGCGCGAGACTTCCCGCCGCAAACATCAGCAGCAGCGCAACCCAAACACCGACGATGAACAGGATGTACGCGCTTGCTCGTGACAGCGGAACTTTCCCGACGCGATGGATGTAGCCGATGATGCCAAGCTGCCCCGCGTGATAGTTGATGACGGCGAGCGTGTAGGTGGCGGCGCGGATGACGTACAGCTCTGTGAAGCGCAGCGACAGGCCAAACCACTTGAAGACGTAATACATCGCCAAGGTGTCCGCCGCGCAGTTGATCAAAACCATCAATCCCGAAAAGGCGAGCAGCGGCAAAAGCGGCGCGTCTTTCGTCATCGTGGCGAGCTCGGAAAGGTTGATGCCGCGAAGGGCCAAAAACAGCGCAGCAGCGGCAATCAGCAGCGGCAGTGCGCGACGAAGCAGGGAACGCATCGCGGGCAACGCTAGCACAGCCATGGCTCGGGATGTGAGCCTCTAAACACAGTGTGTGCATCGCTTTTGGACGGTCGGCAGGCTGGCGTGCGGTTCGCTTGCCTTCGTCAGGGCGTCGGACGCGGAAACATTACATCGAACGGTCCCAGGTATTCGTCCGTCGGCGTCGTCGGCTGCGTCTGTGTTCCGATCGTGATACCAAGCCCAACCACCGTCGCTACGACCGCAACCCCAGCGGTCAGCGTCACCCAAAACCATGCTCGCTTGTGAATCGGCGTTGGCGTCGGCGTCGGTGGACGATTTTGAGCCTGCGCACGCGCCAAGATCACCGTCGCCAGCTCTCGGATGTAGCCTTCGACTTCGGCACGCAGCGGTGTGCTCGGGTCCACTTGCAGATAGCGACGATAAAAGCCGAGCGCAAAGCGATCGTCTCCAGCGCGACGTAGACCTTGCGCAATGTTAAACAGCACGCGCGTCAAATCGGGCCGAGCGACGAGCAGCAGCGCATACGAATCGGCGGACTCGCGAAACTGGCCCGACTGAAAGAGCTGATGACTGCGCTCAACCTCTGATTTGATCGAAAAGTCGTCGGGAAGCGTCACCTGCGCACGATAGCTGTCGATCGGATGCAGCGCATAGGCGAGCGGAGCGCGACCGGATGCAGCCAGCTCTTGGGCGAGCGCGACGGATTCACTTTGTTGGACTGTGTCTTTTTGCGTCGCAGGCTGTGCCAGCGCCGTGGATGAAGCCAGCATCAGAAGCACAATCGTCGTCGCTGATGCTGTCTTTCGCTGGGTCAGCCGCGTTTGGACTGAGTCTTTGATCCTCACCGCCAGCCAGGTCAGCGCGATGAGCCCAAGCAGCAGTGGCATCGCTTCCTTCATCGTCAGCTTTCCCTGCACAGGCTGCGCCAACCGGCTGTAACAGAGCGGAATGTGAACGGCGTACGCAAACAGGGAGCCTCGGCCCAGACGCAGCAAAAAGCCAAACAGCCAAGCCGGTAGTTGCCGTGCGAAAACGAGCGACAGCGACAGCACGGACAGCGACAGCGCAGTGCCTTCACACAGGTTCCAGAGGACGGCGGGATGCGCGCGGGACAGCTTGCCGCCAAGCAGCGCCAGCGTCAGAGCGGTCAGCTCTTTTGCGATCACAGTGAGCGCCAGCATCGCGAGCAGAACCAGCAGGGTTTTGGATTGAGTCCAATCTGTCGGGCGAAGTGTGTAACCCAGCCACAGACCGATCGCGACAAAGACACACAGCGGAAACAGCGGAAAGCGTGTAATCGGGGCGACATCGATCAGCAGACCCAGCGGCGTCGCAAGTGGCAAGGGCAGCGTCGGCAGCAGTCGCGAAAGCAGACCCAGCCCGACACTGACAAGCGCAAGCAGCACAACGCGCGCGGTCAGGTGACTTCGTCCGACGAGAAGCTGCGTACACAGCAGGAGCGACAGCCCAATGCAGTGCAGGATGTCGGCGCGGAGCAGCGTCGCGGGCTGAAGCTGTCCGTCGATGATGGCGTAGACCATGCTGACCAGATAGCCGTAGCCGACGACCTCCAGGGCGCGCTTTGATAACGAAGCACGCAGCGACGCCGGATCTGTGCCAGTTCGCTGCGCAGAAACGGTCTGCATGCCGACGGACAGTCCAGCCAGCAGCAGAAACAGCGGTGCGGGAATGTTGGCAAACAAGCGCGTCAGTCGATACGGCCACTCGGCTTTGTCCACCGTCGTGACCCAGCCATCGAGCGCGTGGGTCTGAATCATCAGCACCACCGCGATGCCGCGCGCCAGATCGATGCCGAGGTTGCGACTCGGACGCGGTGAGGACAGAGGCTGTGGCGCGGAATCCGACATGACAAGCGGTCCTTCGCGCTAGACGCTGATGATGACCTCGCCGCTCAGGCTGTCACCGGGATCGAGCGTACGCAGACAGACGCCGGTGTTGAGCGCATCCGACGGAGCGCTCCAGGGCTCGACGCACAGAAAGTCTTGCAGCGGACTTTGCCAGAGCACCACCGTCGTAAAAAAGTCGCTCATCTCGATGCGACGCGGAGGCCGTCCCGGAATGTGAATCAGCGACGTCTGCGACTGGAGATCACTCAGGTGAAGATCCACGCTCGGCTGCGTCAGATCGACGTGGCCATTCCACGGTCCGCTTTCGCCGGTGTTGTTGTTAAACGCGTACTGCGCATCGACTTCGACACGAATCCGGTCGCGGTCGTGATCGGGCACAAAGAAGTACGGATGCAGTCCAAAGTGCGTCGGCATCGGCTGTGATCCGGTGTTGGTGATCGAGATCTCCAGCCCGAGCGTGCGAAACCCTGCGCGTCCCAGATCGACCGACATGCGCAGCACAAAGTCGAAGGGAAAGTTCACTTTGCTCGCCGGGCTCGAACGAAACTCCATCGAAACCCGTGCTTGCTCGACGTCCATCACTTCCCAGTTCGCGTGTCGCGCCAGTCCGTGCTGACGCATCGGGAAGCTCTGTCCAAGTGCTTGATAGCGATCGCCGGTGAGCCTTCCCGCAATCGGAAACAGCACCGGAATGCCGCCTCGGACATTCTGTTTGCGATCCAAAAAGGTCTTGCGATCTAGATACAGAATCTCGTCGCCATCGACGGCAAAGCGAGTGATAAGACCGCCGCGACCTGGGGCCAGCTCTGCCACCGCTCGACCCGCACGCAGTCGAAAGAAGTCGATCCCAGACGGATCGCGAACATGGTCAGTGGTGGGCTGCTTGACGGATGCTCCATCGAACGACATCGCCGTGAGTGTATCAGGCAAGCGCGGTCGGCAAAACGCGTCTTTGTTACCGTCCGCCGCCCTCAGAGCTTGGTATCCTGACAGGTATGTGCGTTTCCATTCGGGCGCTGCGAGGGACGGTCCTGGGACTGACCTGCGTGCTGGGTGTTTCCGTCAGTCCTTTTGCTTCTGCGCAGAGTGCTGCCAGTCCGACGACAGCCTCTTCGCAAGCGACTTCAGCCGGAAGCGCTGCCGCGACCGATTCAGCGACCGCTGGTGGAGAGACTTCTTCGTCGACCGATGCTGACAAAAAAGAGCCCTCTGCGTGGGAATTGGCGCTGGCTGGACGCACGCTGCTCAAGGAAAAAGACGGACCTGGTGCCGTCGCCAAGATCAAAGCAGCGCTCGCGCAGGCGGAAAAAGAAAGCCTGGCTGCCGACGACCAAGCGCTGATGCAGTATCTGCTGTCGCTGGCTGCCATTCGCGCAGGCGACGATGAGCTGGCTCTCTTGGCGATCACCGCAGCGGTTCGACTGGCACCGAAGGAAGCGGACTATCAGCTGGAGCTGGCCAATCAGCTTCTGTCCGCCGAAAAGAACCGCGAAGCCAAGCAGCATGCGGAAGAAGCGCTCCGGCTCGGTTTGTCGTCGGAAGATGATCGCAAAGATGCGCAGAAAGTCGTTCAGCAAGCCAAGAGCGCGATGATTCATGAGCGACTGTCGCTCGACTTCAGCGTCTCTGCTGGCTTTGACTCGAACGTCATCCAAGGCGGTCAGGCTGAGACGATCGGTGGTGTTCCGACGGGAGCACGCCAGAATACCGAGACCACGCAGACGTATCAGACCCAGCTCCGCGAGCGCAACCGCGAGCTGATCGGCGGCCTGGTTCGCGACTATCGCTCGACGATTCTTAGCAACTACAACGAGCCGATTCCCTCGAAGGCAGAGTTCGATGTTCCCGTGACGCTGTCGATGGATCTGGGCGGACGGCTGCTCGGGACTGCTCAGACGGAGCTGTGGGCTGGCTATCGCTTCACGCAGATTGTGATGACGTCGCCCGTCTACAACCACGAAGCGTATTCGCTGCAAGAGCACGTCGTTCCGCTGCGTTTTCAGTGGCAAGCCAAGCGCTGGCTGCTGCTGCGTCCTCGACTGGAAGGCTTCGCGAACTTCACCGGACTGTCGAGCTTTGCGCCGTTCCAAGGCGGACTCACGGCGGTGCTCGACATGCTGTTTATCGAGTCATCGCGCTTTCGAACGCGCGTGATTGGCACCTATCAGCTTCGTCGATCCTTCGATCGCGCCTACGACTATCTGGATGGCAATCGCATCGACGGAAAAGTCAGCCAAGAGCTGCGCATCAATCCCGGTGGAAAAGTCTCTGCGCGTGGTCAGCTTTCCTATCGGTTTCGCGCCGATCTGAGCGGCTTTCTCGACCAGAGCGTCGATCTGCAGGTGCTGTCCCCGAATGGAGCGACCGTCACCGTCGGAAACTACGACTACCGAACGCCGCTTAGCTACTTTGGCCATGAGATCGGTACGCGCTGGCGACTGCTGCTTCCCGCTGGCGTCGATCTGGCACTCGGTGGCAGTGCAGACTTCCGAGGCTATCGCGAAGACACCACCGCAACCTACACCGCTCGTCCGCTCACCGTTCCGTGCGTCGCTGCGATCGGCTGCTCAGGAGGCGGAACCGTGACGATTCCCAAAGATGGCACCAGCACGATCGCTCTGCCTTCGGTTCGTCGTCGCGATGTCTTGGTTGCGCTCGACTTTGGGGTCGCAAAGTCCCTGCCTGCAGGCTTCAGTCTGGACTTGACCTACACATTCCTACGCAACGGATCAAACATTGCGAACGGAATCGACAACCGCAACTACACCAAGCACTCGATCTTGCTAACCACATATTACTCCTTTTAAAGGATTCATATGTGATGCGTAGGTTAAGAAGGATTGCGATCCCAGTCTGACACCACTGTGCGCAGCGCCTGCTTGTCTTCAATGTGCTCGACACTGTCGGGAAGCTTGCCCTTTAGCGCAGAGACCTCGCATCCGTACAGATAGATTCGCTGCGGGGAAAACAGTGATTGAAGCTGCGCCATCGCTCTGCGAACCATGCGTGACCACTTGCGCGCGCCCAGCTTCTTTCGTGCCGCAGAACAAATGCACTGCTGATACGTCTTCGACTTCCGCAGAAGCTGCTGCGAAAGGTCCACATTGGGAATCAGCTTTCCGTCGAAAAACACTGCCACACCCAGCGTCTTTCCAAGCGTCAGAACAAGCTCTGTTCCTTCGCCACGAACCACTCCCAATCCCAGCCACTCTGCTTTGGAACGGACGCGCACAGGACGCTCGAACGCTTGCGCCAGCTCGCGCTGCAAGTCAAAGTCGATCATCGAGCAGCCGAGCCCAGACGAGGCCTGAATCACTCCCTGTTTGACAGCGCCCGGAACGCAGACAGAGATCTGTGTAAACGTGGTGTCAGGAATCAGCTTTTTGATCGCAGCAAGCACAGAAGAAGGCTGGATCGGTCGTTCGATTTCCTGACGCTGACGCTTGCCACTTGGCGTTCCGTTTCCATCGATCAGCAGGCTCCTGATGCTGCGCGCGCCGACATCGATCAGCAGCGTAAACGGAGCGTGTGAGACATCCTCCGCTGGCTGTTCCTGATGTACGGCGGATTCAGACACAGGTGCATCTGAACCTGCTTCTGCGACGTCCCGGAGCGCCACTGCTGCGTCACTGAGCATGGTCATCTTTTCTTCGTAACACGCTTGTCACAAAGTCCGCAAGCAGACCCCGTACCCTACGCTTGTGCGCTTCGTGCTGCGCGCAAAACAGTGTCCGCTGCAGGTGATTTTGCCGTACGCTGTTACGCTGTGATCGCTGCGGGTTCGGCTGTACGGATGCGCGCTTGGATCGGGGGAGCCCTGCTCCTGTGGATGGGCTGTGCGACGCCGCAGCAGCCGGAAGTGCTGCGTGCCGATCCCGTGACAGCGCTTCGTGATGTGCAGCTTGTTCAGAGCGTTCCGGCTGGAACGTCGCTGGCGGATCCGACGCTGCCGAGTACCCAGCGTGTCTGGATTCAGATGATTCGCAGCGCCACCCGCAGCATCGACTGGGCTGCGTTTTACGTGGCCTCTGCTCCCGGGGAAGCGCTCGAGCCGATCTTGCGGGAGCTGGCTTCTGCGGCGGCCAAAGGAGTCCGCGTTCGCTTCCTGATCGATAAGCAGATGGCGAAAAATGATCTGCAGACGCTCGGGTTTTTGGAACGGATGCCGGGCGCGATGGTTCGACTGATTGACTTCAACTTGGTGGCCAGCGGAAATCATCACGCGAAGTACTTTGTTGTCGACGGAAAAGAAGTCTTTCTGGGCAGCCAAAACTTCGACTGGCGGTCGCTGTCGCAGATCCACGAGCTGGGTGTCCGCATCGTTCATCCGCACATCGCAGGACAGCTCGCATTTTTGTTCGAGATGGACTTTGCGCTGGCGCGTGATCGCAACGACACCTTGGAATCCAATCCGCCGGTGATGCCGCGTGGTCCCGCCAAAGACATGGAAGTGGGAGTCTCTCCTCCACAGCTTACACCCGACGGAATCAGGCCCGCTCTGCCGGTGCTGCTTGATGTGATTCGATCGGCGCGCTACGCACTGTCCATTCAGCTGCTTCGCTATTCTGCGCATCAAGGAAGTGAGCAGTGGGACTCTCTGCAAGAAGAGCTACGACAAGCAGCTGCGCGCGGGGTCCGGGTTCAGCTTCTCGTCTCAAACTGGAGCACGCAGAGCCCAGAGATCCAGGATCTGAAAGAACTGTCGCGCTTTCCCAACATCGAAGTACGGATTGCGACGATTCCCGAAGTTCCCGGACGCTTCATTCCGTACGCGCGGGTGGTTCACAGCAAGTACGCGGTCGCAGATGATCAGATCCTGTGGCTGGGAACCACCAACTGGGAACGCGGAATGTTCATGACCAGCCGCAACGTGGATGTGGTTCTTCGTCGCAGTGAACAAGCCAAGCAAGCAAACAGAGTCTTTCTGCAGCTCTGGAATGCTTCGTACTGCGCACCGATTGATCCGCAAAAAGAGTACGTTCCGCCGCGCGTTCGCTAGTCGCTGTCTACTTGGCCTGTCCCACCGTACAGTAGATTCCTGACTCTGCTCCACGACGATCCAGCGGCATCGCAGAAAAGAACTCTTTGTAGCGCACACTCAGACCGCTGACAGCCTTTCCTGTTGGTGATTTTCCCGACGGTGAGCTGGCTGGAAAGCGAAGCACGCTCTTTCCTTTGGGAATCGATCGACGCAAGGTCGCAAGCGGCTGTCGATGATGATCAAGCAGTGCGAACGTTACATCTTGTAATGCGGATGCTGCATCCAGTTCGATGTTCGGTGACACATCTGGATCGTAGTGAACGGTCAGCGAAAACGTCTCTGTGGGCGCAGAAACCGTGTAGCTCTGAGCCCACGGATCGTGTCTGTCTGCATCGGGAAGCGCTGCCGATGTTTCGTCGCTGAGTCGGGGCATGGCTGGCCCAAAAGATCGCTGTAGCTCAAACGCACGCGCAATCGGTCCGGTCACAATGCGAGGCACGCCACCGACATCGATCACAAAGAGTCCCAAGCGCACCGTAGACACTCCCACATACGATGCTTCGGACAGATTCACAGAGGTGTAGTAATCGGCGATGAACTGACTCTGCGACAGACCTTCTGCATCGCGCTTGCGAAACAGATCAAAGTACCAGCCAGTGTAGGTCGGCGGCCCGCTAGAGCTGCCCGGATGCATCTCTACAACCATTGACAGAAAGCGCTTCTGATCGAGGCTGAGCGGCTTCCCTTGTAGCTCGTCGCGCGCGATGACACCCAGCACTTGCATGATGCGTGACAGCCGCTGAAAGTAGCGGCGTCCGGTGGTCTGATCGGTGCGATCGATCTCTTGCAGGACGCGCTCACCACGCTGTGCATAGGCTGCGAGTGCGTCAAACACCGCAGGAACCGGCTCTACGTAGCCATCGGGAATCTCACAGCCACCCAGCTCGTAGCCCTGTCCTGACAAAAGCACGTAGTTGTGCTTGAGCTGTCCGAACGCTGCCACCGTCGAGTTCATCCGCAGATCTTGATAGGCCTCTTGCTGCATAAAGGATGGACGCACACCCGCTTCAGATGTGGCCAGACCTTGCACCGCAGCCAGCCACGCAGCGTAGAGATCTTGCTGCTGAATATGAATCCTTTGAAAGGACTCATATTGCGATTTGGACACCTCTAGCTGCGTACGGAGCGTCGGAAAGCGCTGAAGTTCGGATGGAAGATAGGACAGTGCGCGCCGATGTCCGAGTCCATACAGAATCGATGCAATCTCTAGGCGATGACGTTCGGGAACCGCATCATGAACCAGCGGACGCAGGCTCATCACATCGATCGGAATGCGGGGACCGAGCAGCGTGGCAATCACCGGAAGTTCCGTCGAGCCTTGCGGCATGTAGTGTACCGCGACCGTTCGCACAAAGCGCTTCCCAATGGCCTGTCGGAGCTTGTCCGTCACGCTCGCATCGCGAAGATCCGTGATGCCTGCTTGCGTACGCAGCGCGAGCAGATCCGAGATCGAGACATCTTCCCGCCGACCGGAAAGCAGCGTCCAGCTGCGCTCTACCGATGTCAGCTCTGGCAGTACGCCGCTTCGCTCTACCAGTTCCGCCAAAGCCAGCGCCAACACCACTTCACGCGGAGTCTCACGCGGGTCTGGACTTGCAGAAGGAGCCGAGCTACGCGACGAGCGAGAGACCAGATTTAGCTCCAAGCGAGACAGCCACATTGCCGCCAGAAACAGCGTGGTCAGCTGCGGATCTTCGCGATAGTGACCGCGCACTGTGTACTGCGAAAAGTCGATCATTCGCGCGCGTCCAAACAGCGTCACTTCACGCAGCTCGGTTCCTGACTTTGCCAGCGCCATCAGCGTGCTGACCTGGGCTTCCGTCTGTGGAAACAGCGCTGCATCCTTGATGTCAAGCAGCCGCGCAGCGACGGTAAGATACAGATCCAGATCGTAGGCCGTGTCGCTTGGGATGCGCTGTGTTGCGGTTCCCAAGTGCTTGCGGAGCGTGCTCACAATCGATCGGAGTGTTGGCAGAACCAGCGCTCGCTCGATGTCTGCAATCAGCTGATCGCTGCTCGCATAGACTGCATGAAAGATCGCATCCACAGAGACATACAGCGGAAGCTGTGACTGGTGGATTTCGTGAAACGCCATTGCATAGCTGGGAAACGTCAGCCGGGCGAGCGACGCAAAGCCCAAGGAATACAGCCTCTCACGCTCTGTCGGGCGAAGGGAAAAGCGACGCTCAAAGTGATCGAGTCGCAGCGGTGCTTGCTGGTGATTCCAGCGCAGCGTCTGAGCGGGCAGAGTGGACGACGGCTGAACCGCAGACAGAATCGCTTGCATCGCGCGATCGATGTTCGAGTCTGCGACTTCACAGAGATCGCTCTTGTTCTTCGGAATCGCACGACGCGCGGGCTCTTCCTCTTGTGCTGCGGATGGTCGTCCAATCAGACCCACAAGCAGCGCCGCATACAGAGCCGTTTGACGATTCAGCAACGCAATCTCCCCCGAGACAGTGTGGACAGTATAGCGTGGCGCGGACAGATCCCCTATTGTTTCCGTCGTGACATTTCGTTTCGAGCCTGTGTCTACGACTGTGACCGATGCCTATGAGCGACTGTCTGGTCATCGCGCTGCTCCGCTGTTTCTGACCTGTGAGCATGCGAGCGAGCGACTCCCAACCGGCTATGCGCTGACTGGTTCTGATCTGCGATTGAGCGGAACCCACTGGGCCTACGACTTGGGGGCGCGCGATCTGGTGATCGAGCTTGCGGCTGCGCTCTGTGCGTCTGCGGTCCTGGCTCGCTTTTCACGACTGCTCATCGATCCGAATCGTGAGGAACACCACCCCGACTTGTTTCGCCAGCATGCCGAAGGACTCCCGATTGGGCTCAATCAGCAGCTCTCTGTTTCAGAACGCCAGCATCGCATCACGCACTACCATCGGCCCTATCATGAAGCGGTCGATGCTGCGCTCAGTGAGTCTGCTGCACCGACGCTGCTGTCGATTCACACCTTTACGCCGATTTATGAAGGACAGGTTCGTCAGGTCGAGCTTGGTGTGCTGTTCGATCGCGATGATGCCGCTGCTGAAGCGCTGATGGCTGCGCTGCGTCAGACCTATCCGCACGTCGCTGCCAACGAGCCCTGGAGCGGAAAGCTGGGACTCATTTATTCCGCCGAGCGGCATGCGCATCGTCACGGTCGTGTCGCGCTAGAGCTAGAAGTCCGTCAGGATCTCGCCACGGATCCAGCCTATCGACAGAAGCTGGTGCAGGTGCTCGCGGACTACTTTCAGCATCAGTAAGCTGGGAATATGAAGCAGATGGAATGCCTCATATTGAGAATATGAAGCAGATGGAATGCCTCATATTGAGAATATGAAGCATGTTGCGTGCTTCTTATCGCGCGGTGCGACGACTGCGCTGGCGACGACGCAGCAGCAGTCCAGACAGGAGCGATGACACAGCAAGCATTCCGCCAGTGCCAGCGGAGGAACCCAGTCCACCGACTTCGCAGCCTCGTCCGCCGCCCGCGATCTGCTCGAAGACCGGGTTGTCGTTTTGCACAGACAGCGTCGCTTGGTTGTTCTTGTCATCGGGATCCACGCTCAGTGCGCTGACCGTGGCAACCAGCGAAAACTCCCGCAGGACTGGCGGTGGCACCAGCGTCACCGAAAGCTGCTGTTCTCCGACGGGAAGGTTCGCCGCCACGCAGTCCAACACCGACGCGCTCTGGGTGCAAGAAAAGCCATCCGCCGACAGCGACAGCTGCGCGTGTTCTGGCGCTTCAATCCGCAGCGTTACGTCATAGGCTGCGCTCTTTCCTTGATTCTTCAGCAGCAGCGGCAGCGTCGCCGGGTTCATCTGGCTCACCGTCTGGGTCGGCTGCGTCCACGCAATCGACAGCTCTGCTTCGGCGCGACACTGACCGAGCTGGCAGCTTCCCAGCTCGCAGACGGTGCCGTTTTCTTGGCTGGCGTCGCTCGGACAGATGGCGCTTGTGCCGTCGCAGCGCTCTTCGGCATCGCAGCCATGGACGGCGGATCGGCAGACTGCGCCGCGCGCTTTGCGAACATCGGCGGGACACTGAATGGAGGTTCCGCTGCACGTCTCGGCTTGATCGCAGCTTCCTTGCGCTGCCCGACAGACGGTGCCGCCGCGAACGGGCGCACAGACGCCATCGGCTGCCGCGCCAGCGACGATGCTGCAAGCCTGACAGTCCACGGTGCCACTGCCACAGGCGCTGTTGCAGCAGACGCCATCGACGCAGAAGCCGCTGCCGCACTCGGTGGCTGCAAGACAAGGTTCGCCGTTGCCTTTGCGATCGATGAACGCGTAGGCGGCACCACCGATGGGACGACGCGGCGCTCCGACGAGGAACGTATCGCCATCGACGCTGACTCCGTTTCCAAAAAAGCCGCTCACCACTGGATCTGATGCGGTCAGCTTGTTCGTCTGCGTCCAGCCGGTGCCCGCGCGCGCAAACGAATAGGCCGCGCCCGCGTCTTCGTTCATCGGGAGATCTGCAAACGGCGCACCGACGAGGACTTGCGTGCTGCTTACGGCCACATCGTAGCCAAACCAGTCGTTGCTGACGGCGTCGCTGGCGGTGAGCTTGGCTTGCTGGCTCCAGCCTGCTGCGCCACGGGTGAAGACGTAGGCACTGCCGCTGTTTGGCTTGCCCGTCGCATCCCCGTAGAGCGAGCTGATGACCGCCGTGGTTCCGGTGAGCGCGACTTGACGGCCAAACCAGTCGTTGCTCTGGCCATCTGCGGCGACGAGCTTGGCTTGCTGCACATAGCCCATCGCGCCGCGCTGATACACATACGCTGCGCCTGCGTCGGTCTTGCCTGCGATTTCGGCAAAGTCGGAACCAACCAAGACGTAGTCCCCGGATATCGCAACACCGACTCCAAAGGAATCATTGGCTGCGCCGTCGCTGGCCGCAAGCTTTGCGGTCTGAAACCACATCATTCCCCGACGAGAAAAGACATATGCAGCCCCGGCATCTTTGCGCATTCCGACATCGGCACTGCGCGCGCCTGCGACGACATTGTCTCCATCGACGGCGACCGAAAAGCCGAGCTGATCGTCCGCTGCCGCATCGCTCGCAACCAGCTTGCCCGACGGATACCACGTCGTTCCGAAGCGCTGATAGACATACGCTGCGCCCGCGTTGCTTCGTCCGAAGGGATCGGAACCAGGGGCTCCGATGACCAGTGTGTCGCCGGAAAGTGAGACGCGCGCGCCAAAGTTGTCACCGCTGCGTCCATCGGCAGCGACGATCTTGGCCTGCTGGGTCCAGGTTCCTCCGCTGCGAACAAAGACATAGACAGCGCCTGCGTCGGTGCGACCCATGGGCGCTGCAAACGGAGCCGCGACGACAGCCGTGTCTCCGTCGAGCGAGACCGAAGCGCCTTCATAGTCGCCGGCTGCGACATCGGACCCAATCAGTCGCTGCGGGGCCGCCAGCGCAATCAGCGAAGCGGCATCATCCGTCGAGGACTGCGCGGAAAGATCCCACCTCGGCTGAGCGACGTCAGGATGCGCTCGCAGCGGTCCGTGCGCAGCGTCGGCTTGTGCCGTTCCCGATCCAGCAATCACCGACGCGGCTGCTGCCAACGAAGCCAGCTTCTGCAGGGCCGCCGAGCCGCTTGTCCACACAGAACGAACCCACACGTAGGCCTTCATGGGCAACCTGTACCACCAAGCGAGCGCAAACAGACCGACAAAAATTGCCGCGCGCGCGAGGCTCGCTAAAGTCGAGCCTTCAGCCGACGCACATGGACTGCTCAACTTGCTACTACCCGAATGAAGATGAGGCCCGTTTCTGTATTCGCTGCGCGGCGGCGCTTGGCGTGCCCGTGTCGCGCTTACCGACGGAGCCTCCCGCTGCACCCAGCCCCGAAGTGACAGAGCTTATCGCGGGCAGTGGGGATCTTGGCTCGCCGCAGCTGCTTGCGCAGGCGCTGGAAGGATCGAATCCTCGTCGCACGCAAGGGTTTGGAACAGGACAGGGCAGGGCGTCGAGCGGTCAGACGCTGCTCGGTGGACGCTATCGGCTGCTGAGCTGTCTGGGGTCCGGCGGCTTCGGGGCGGTCTACGAGGCCGAAGAAGTGTCGCTGGGTCTGCGCGTGGCGATCAAGCTGCTCAACCGATCGGCGCTGCAAGATGCGCGGATGCGTCAGCGCTTTTTGCAAGAAGCTCGCATGATTGCCGAGCTGCGCAGCCCGCACATTGTGGTCTTGCATGACTACGCCGTCACCGATAGTGGCGTTCCGTATCTGGTGATGGAGCTTCTGTCGGGAAAGCCGCTTAGTCACGACATGATGATTGGTGTGCTGCCAGCGCGCCGAGCGGTTCACATCATGGCGCAGGTCTGTGGTGCGCTCGGGGATGCGCATGCCTGCGGGATGGTTCACCGCGACATCAAGCCCGACAATGTGCTGCTGCTGGCGCACGCGCCGCCGTTTTCGCCCAATCTTCCGCCGTCGCCGACGCTGGCAGAGCGCGACTTTGTCAAAGTGGTCGATTTTGGCGTGGCTCGTTGGTGTGGTAGCTCGACGCGGGCATCGGATATCTTGGGCACTCCCGCTTATATTTCACCGGAGACGCTGGCCGATGAGCCGGTCGACGGACGCAGCGATCTGTACGCAGTGGGCATGCTGCTGTGGCAGATGATCGTCGGAGAGCTGCCGTTCCCAAGCAAAAACCAAGCGCAGATGATGAAGTCGCACCTTGACGCGACGCGTTATCGTCCGCGAGACATCAACAGTCGCTACCGGCTGCCTGATGCGCTGGAAGATCTGATGGTGAAGCTCATCGCGCGCGCGCCAAGTGACAGACCGAGCAGTGCCTATGAGGTTCGGTCTCAGCTTCACGATCTGCTGGCGCAGCCGGGACTTTTGCCAGAGCGACCGCTGCGTGGAGCCTCGCGCCCGGACTTTGGACCGCACTGGGATGGTCCCGCACGGACTACATCGCCGCATCAGCGAGAGGTCGATCAAAGCGCGATCACGGTGAAGATGCCGACGAGAATTGACGCCACTTGACCCACGCCAATAACTCTGCTGAGTTAATAGGCTATGGTCAGGCTCTCTTTCGCGTCCCTTGCATCCCTGCCCTTGCTAGGGCTTCTTCTTTGTCCCTCTCAGTCCGCTCAGGCCGCCGATCAGTGGTGGCGAGATCCCGAGCGAGGCTGCGGAAAAATCGAAGACTTCAAGCGCACGTTCCGCATTGCCGATCTGCCTGGTTGTGACGGAGAGCTGCTGCGATCGGCTCCCGAAGGCGAAGTCGCGATGCACGATGCCAAGAAGCTGCTGCGCGAGGCCGAAAAGGTGCTCGATGGCGGACAGTCCGATGGCGTCGAGTCGAAGCTCAACCAAGCGATTGAGCTGATGAACAAAGCGCCGCGTGATGCGCGTGTCGATTGGGCGCGTCAGCATTACAAGTCTGCCGTCGAGGTTCTCCAAGCGCGGATGGCGATGCTGGCGAAGCTGCCCAAGCTGCGTCAGACGTACAAAGCGCTGATCGATCTGAATGCGCAGACCAAGCCCGACGCCAAAGCGGTGCAAGCGGCGGGTGATGCCTGTGTCGCGGCGTTCAAAGAAGCAGAGACGAGCGGCGGCAACCTGCAGCTCCAGTACGAGCTGGTTCCAGGTAGCAAGATGCGTCCGCTGCGCGAGTACGTCACCGAGTGTGAGCAGGCCAAGGGAAGTGCGGCTCCAGCGGCTGCGACCGATACGGCGGCCAAGCCTGCGGCGACCGATGCCAAAGATGCCAAGACCGACAAGCCCGCAGCGGCTCCGGCTGGCAACGACGGCGGTGTTCCGCGCGCCAAGTGGGAAAAGAAGATGAAGGGTGATCGCAAGAAGATCTTCGAAGCGCACCCCGACGCGTTCCCGACGTTTGAAGGCGAGCCCGGACCCAAGGGCGCGGTCAAAGCAACCGAGTGGAAATACGGCAGCGAAGTCTTTAAGTTCAAGGGCAACAAGCAGCTCAAGGAATAGCCGTGCCGGTACCGATTACGCCGCTCTGTACGGTCGACTGCATCATCGATCTGGTCGACCATCCGCTTCATCGCGCCGATCGTCCGGTGCTGGTGCTGATTGAGCGGCGGTATCCTCCGCACGGCTGGGCGCTGCCCGGAGGCTTTGTCGATGTCGGTGAGCCCGTGAGCCAAGCCGCGATTCGCGAAGCGCTCGAAGAGACCTCGCTGCACATCGAGCTGACCGAGCAGTTCTTTACCTATTCCTCGCCATCCCGAGATCCACGCAAGCACACGGTGTCGACGGTCTTTTTGGCCACAGCCAAAGGACAGCCGACCGCTGCCGATGATGCCGGTCGCGTTGCGGTGTTTACCGAAGACAACCTGCCCGAGCTGGCCTTTGACCACGGTCAGATCTTGGCGGACTTCTTCGCGTATCGTCGCAGCGGCCAGCGTCCCGGCCCGCATCGCTAAGCGCGTCCGTTTTCACTTCACATTTCGTCGGTAGAAAAAAGAGAGGGCAGGGCGCTTGCACAACGCTGCGCTCGGTGTGACGGCAGGCTGCGCGGTCACGTCCCAAGCGGTGGGTTCTCGCGGGCTAGTCTTCGCTTTCGGGATCGATCTCTTCGTCGAGAATCGGCTCTTCTTGCTTCGGCTGCGCTTTGTCTTTGTGCCGGCGTGTCTGAAGCAAACTGAGCGCTCCCGTCTTTTCCGATCGCGCCGCCGCCTGTTCTTGCAGCTTGAGCTGATGCAAAAAGCCGAAGCACTCGCGCAGACCGTCCTTGAGCGTCCGCAGCGTCTTGATTCCGTCTAGCTCGACGCCAAGCTGAACCATCGTGCGCGCAATCTCGGGACGAACGCCGGTCAGCACACACATCGCGCCAAGCAGCCGCGCCGCCCGCGTCATCTTCAGCATCGAGTTGGCGGTGTTGGTATCGACCAGCTCAACGCCCGTGATGTCGATGATGATGCAGC
>ERZ724526.522-NODE-522-length-22282-cov-5.695505_pt1 | contig 22282 bp, 21 predicted proteins | sample MGYA00376059_ERZ724526 | MGnify/ENA primary metagenome ERZ724526 (study PRJEB28724, sample SAMN07190883) | activated sludge metagenome | isolation source: activated sludge of sewage treatment plant in Hong Hong | place: Hong Kong | collected 2016-03-17 ...
ATGTGCTTGGAAATGTGGTTTTAATTGAAAGCGTAAAATCAGATGAGAAAAATATCAAAATAAATGTGAGTAATTTTTCAAAGGGAGTTTATTTTGTAAAGGTTTTTAATGATAAAGGAGTTACAGTTAAAAAGTTTGTTAAGGAATGATGCTGCTTCGTAGGTGCGAAGCTGTGCTTCGTTGCCTTTTATTTTAATGGCTTGCAGCCATAATTTTTATCTCTCTTTCGCTAAAAGCTAAAATAATAGAATGGCACGAGCGATACACTCGCGCCTACTTAAATAAAAAGTCATCAAGCCGTTTTTTTCCGGAACAGTTTTTTGAAAAATGACTTATAAGAGTCCATATCAAACAAGGCGGAGTCGTGTGTGGCTTTGTAAACCATAAAAATTCCAATAGGCAACAACACTAATGACGATTGCCACATGCCTCTTTCTACACTGATGATTCCTTCTTTTGCCATCTTTTCTCCAGTAATAGAAATGATGTGATAACAGAGGAAGAATGCAATTGAAATTACTATAGGCAGTCCTAGGCCGCCTTTGCGGATGATAGCACCTAAAGGTGCTCCAATTAAAAACAGCAATAAACAGGCAATTGATAAAGTGAATTTGCGATGCCACTCAATTTGATATTTTACATAGGCACGATTTCTGCTCTCTAAATCATCATCAGCACTTTCTATATACGATTTGATGACACGACATTGCGACAAAGCTGTTTCAAATTTAGTGTTGTTTAGTTTGATGTTATCAGTTAGAAAAGGTTTTGCAATGGCATTGCTAACATGGATAAACAATGTTGAGTCCTTTAAAAACTGATAATATGGTTTTATGTCTCTGGCAAAACGTGTTTTTCGCTGTGCTGCCTGTAATTGAAAAGTATCAATCATGGCATTAAGCTGTTTGACATTCATCATCTGGTAGTTGTCTTTAAACAGGTCTTCATTGGTTCTGTTTAGCTGAAAAGACGATAAGTCAAAACGAATAGTTTCGGATTGGAATTGCGTTCTGAGTAGTGGATTGGTGTCGTAATTTTTTTTACGGTTTTGTTGTTCTTCGTATGAATGCCCATTTATTAAAGTTAGAATAAGATAACGCTTATCATTTGTCATCACCATAGTGCCACTATCGGCAATCACAACTTTTTTATTACCCATGTTGTGTGTGTGATCATAAATCATGACGTTTTTAATTGATTTACCGTCAGCAGCTTTTTTACCTATTTTAATACTATAACCATCAATACCATTGTAAAAAACACCTTCTTTAATAAACAATGCAGGCTTTTGCTGTCGCACGTCATACAGCAGCGAGCCCATTTTAAGATTGCTGTAAGGCAAAATATTGTTTGAAAAGTAAAAAGCACCTAAAGAAATTATTATTGCCACCACCACTAATGGGCGCATTAACCTTTGTAAAGATATACCTGCTGATTTTGTGGCAACAATCTCATAATGTTCTGCCAGGTTGCCAAAAGTCATTATTGATGACAACAGAATGGCTAATGGCAAGGCCAAAGGAACTAAGGTTGTTGATGTGTAGCCAAGTAGTTTGGTGATAGTCCACCAGTCAAGCCCTTTGCCAACTAAATCATCAATGTATTTCCACAAAAACTGCATCAACAGCACAAAGAGTGCAATAAAAAAAGTCATGATAAAAGGACCGATAAAAGAACCTAATACAAGTGTGGTGAGTTTCTTAAATGGTAATTTCATCAATGATTGGTTGCTGATATCAATACTCGGTTTTGTCTGTTTTATTTTGCCATGAGTTAAAAACACCGGCAGCTTGTTGGTTCGGCAAGTGCACCATTTTTATTTTTCTATCAGTGGGATGAATATTTATTTCATTATAAATAAATTCATCATCAAAACCTATTGCAGCAGCTTCCTGTCTGGTATTGGCGAAGTAAACCACATCAGGTCGCGCCCAGTAAATAGCACCAAGACACATCGGACAGGGCTCGCAGGATGTATATATTTCGCAATCATCTAACTGAAAACTGTTGAGTGCTTTGCATGCTTCACGAATAGCAACAATTTCTGCATGTGCTGTTGGGTCGTTGGTAGAGGTAACTTTATTATTTCCTTTAGCAATAATTTTTCCATCTTTAACAACAACGCAGCCAAAAGGGCCACCTTCATTGTCAGTGATTGCTTTCTTGGACAAGGCTACGGCCTCTTCCATAAAATGATTGTGATTACTCATTAATTAAAAATTAAAACTGATATCTTGTTTAATATCCGGATGGAGGCTGTATGCCACAGGGCAGGTGTGTGCTGCATTTTCTATCATTTTCTTTTCCTTATCCGAATAATTATTTTTCGGAAAAAATAATTTCACTTCAATTGCACTCACTCTTCTTGGGTCAGAGGCCATAGTTTTTGTTACTTCTGCACGTGTGCCATCAATTGAAAACTGATGTGTTCTTGCAGCAATACCCATAATGGTGAGCATGCAGTTGGCAAGTGATGTTGCTAATAAGTCGGTGGGGGAGAAGGCCTGAGCTTTTCCCTGATTGTCGAGAGGTGCATCGGTGATAATTTCATTTCCCGAAAAAACATGAACCGATTTCACTCTTAATTCGCTTATATAGGTAACTTCTGATGTGGGCATAATTATGATTTTATAAGTAGATGTCGTGCATTTTGGAGGCTTGCATCTGTAACCTCTTCACCGCTCAACATTTTTGCAATTTCAACAACTCTTTCGTCAGGAGTAAGTGTTTTTATTCTTGATTGTGCAATACCTTTTTCTATATGTTTAAAAACGAAGTAATGCGTTTTACCTTTACCCGCCATTTGTGGCAAGTGTGTTATGGCAAGTACTTGTCTGCTTTTTGAAAGTTGTTCAATGAGGTTACCAACTTTATGAGCCACCTCACCGGAGATGCCTGTGTCAATCTCATCAAAGATGATGGTTGGCATGGATGTTTTGTTGGCGATGAGTGCTTTAATACATAACATCAGTCGTGAAAGTTCACCACCGGAAGCCACCTTCGCCAATTCCATTACCGTTACTCCCTTGTTTGCAGAAAATAAAAAGCGCACAGCCGTTGTACCTGCGGTTGTCAACTCTTCTGTGGTTGTAAGGTCAATATCAAACTGAGCATCGTTGAGTGAAACTTCTTTCAACAATTTTAAAATATCTTTTTTGAAACTTTGTGCAGCTTTCTGTCTTTTGTTATGCAGTTCCTCTGCAATTAGTCTAAGGCTGTGATAAATCTCTTGAGTTTGTTTTTCGCACTTCTCAATTTCATCTGCAAGAGATTGAAAAGATTGAAGCTGGCTGGCAATTCCCTGCTGCAGCACTATCAGGTCGTCAGCATTTTTTACTCTGTGCTTTTGAAGTAATTTGTTATAAACCGAAAGTCTGTCATTGAGTATTTCAAGTTGCGAAGGGTTTAAACTAAACTGACTTTTAAGTGCAGTTAATTCCGATGAAATATCTTTCAGTTCAATGTTACATGACTGAATTCTTTTAAGAATATCTGTTAGCGATGGATGTAATCGTGCAATACCATTTAAACGGTTAACAGCTTGTGTAATATTTGAAAGTACATTTGTCTCACCTTCAGACAAGATATCACTTGTGCTGTCAAGTGTCAACACAATATTTTCAGTATTGTTAAGTATTTGTAGTTCCGATTCAATTTTTTCAAACTCCCCTGACTTTAAGCCCGCAGCTTCAAGCTCATCAAACTGAAACTGCAGAAATTCTGATTCAGCAATACTCTTATTTTCCAACGCTTTCAATTCGGCAACTTGCTTCAATAATTTTTTATACTCATTGAATAGATTGTTGTAATCATTTAACTGCTTCTGATTGCCCGCTGTAATATCCAACACATTTAATTGAAATGCTGAAGTGTTTAATGTCAGCGTCTGATGTTGTGAATGAACATCAACCAAAAAACTGCTGAGTTCTTTAAGAACAGAAAGGTTTACAGGAGTGTCATTTACAAATGCACGCGATTTACCTTCAGCATTAATTTCTCTTCTGATGATGGTGTCGTTTTCAAAATCTATGTCATGCTGCGAAAAAAAATCTTTCAGATTGTAATGCGAAATTGAAAATTCAGCTTCGATTATACACTTGTTGTTTTTATCGAAAAGTGTTTTTGCATCTGCACGTTCTCCTAAGACAAGCCCCATTGCACCCAGCAGGATAGACTTTCCTGCTCCGGTTTCGCCTGTAATAATACTCAGCCCATCAGAAAAATTAATATCCAATTCTCTGATAAGCACATAATTTTTAATGACAAGGCGGGTTAACATGCAATGTTTTTCTTTAAATAAAACTCGGTTGATTACTTAATAGTGTGTCCCATTTTATCACGCTTTGTCTGCAGGTAATGACGGTTATGTTCATTGGACTCGATTTCTAGCGGTATAATTTCAACAATCTCCAAGCCATATCCGATGAGGCCTGCTCGTTTGGTAGGGTTGTTGGTCATAAGTTTTAGTTTGGAAACACCTAAATCACGCAGAATTTGTGCGCCAACGCCATAATCTCTCTCATCCGGTTTAAAACCCAGTTCCTGATTGGCTTCAACGGTATCTTTTCCTGCTTCCTGTAGTTTATAGGCTTTTAGTTTATTCAATAATCCGATTCCACGTCCTTCCTGATTCATATAAACAATGACACCTTTTCCTTCTTTTTCAATCATCTGCATGGCTTTATGCAATTGTGGTCCGCAGTCGCAGCGACATGAGCCAAAAATATCACCGGTAAGGCAGGAGGAGTGAACCCTCACTAAAATAGGTTCGTCTTTTTTCCAAGCACCTTTTACTAAGGCAAGATGCTCTTGTCCTGTTGTATTTTGTTTATAGGCGAAAAGCTCAAAACTACCATAGGCAGTAGGAAGTTTCACCTCCACTTCGCGTTCAATGAGTGATTCTGTTTTCAGTCTATAGGAAATAAGGTCCTCAATAGAAATTATTTTCAGATCAAATTTCTTGGCAATTTTTACCAGATCGGGTAGTCGAGCCATCGTTCCATCTTCGTTCATAATCTCAACCAAAACACCGGCAGGCTCAAATCCGGCAAGACGGGCAAGGTCAACACCGGCTTCAGTATGTCCTGCTCTCCTTAAAACACCACCATTTTTACTTTTCAGAGGGAAAATATGTCCCGGGCGACCAAGGTCTGAAGGTTTTGTTGCGGGGTCAATTAATGCTTTAATGGTTTTCGAGCGGTCGGAGGCAGAAATTCCTGTGGTGCAACCATTTCCGAGCAAATCAACAGACACGGTAAATGGTGTTTCGTGAGAGGAAGTATTTGTTGCCACCATCATGTTCAACGCCAACTCTTCGCAGCGTTGTTCTGTAAGGGTAGCACATATTAAACCTCTGCCATGACTGGCCATAAAATTTATCATTTCAGGAGTAGCATTGCGGGCAGCAGTAATAAAGTCTCCCTCATTTTCGCGGTCGGCATCATCTACCACTATCACCGCTTTGCCATTTTTAAGATCGGCTAAAGCTTCTTCTATACTATTCAATTTCATTGTATTGTCAGGAGTCATTGTCTCTGTATCTGTTTTTGCAAATTTACAACATGCTTTTCAATGTTTAATTAAAATTCTTACATCTCAATTTGGTTGGTTTTTGCCATTATTCTGTATGTTAAAATGAAGTGAAGATTGTAATAGGTTTATAATCTTACATACGTAATGTGCGTTTATAGTAATGTAACAAAAGGCGTAAGGCCTGCGTTAAATTGCTCATATCGTTCTTGATAAAGATTATTACTAAGATAGTTTGGTTTTAGGTTAATATTAAAAATGATTCAGCCTTAGCCCTGTAAGGCTAAAAGTTGAATCACCTAAGCAAAAAATAGTTTTAGGTTGGTTTCAGGTGTGGGCTGCCCCGTAAGACAGCCCGTCATCTGCATTTTAAATTCGGATTTGGTTTTAGGGTTATACTTTTAAAAATCACCGCCAACGTGGCGGTGATTTTTTGCTTTTAATGGGTTTTAGGGTTTTCACATTTAAACGTGTATAACTTTCAGTTAAAAAAAAGTGTCTTGGTAAGATAATTCATGCTATATTTGCCCGCATAAACATTATAAACTTTATTAAAAAATGAAAAAATTAAGCTTATCAAAAACACTTTTGACAGGTGCTGTATTAGCTCTAATGACAGCAGGATTTACCGCATGTAAAAAAGACAGCGATCCTGATCGTAAGAAATTCTTGGGTTCTTTCTCTGTAACAACAGGAACAATTTCTTGTGGTGTTTCTGGAAACGGAACAATTGCAGCAGGTACTGCTGTAGTTATTACAGAAAATTCAGGTGGTGATGAAAAAGTAAACGTTAGCGTTGGTGGCCAATTGTCAGTAGTTGCTACTGCAAACGGTAACACAATTACCCTTGACAACCAAACTGTAAGTGGATTTACTTACACAGGTACAGGTACATTAAGCAGCAACACACTAACATTGTCAATCAATGAGTATGATGCTACAGTTCCTGAGAATTGCGTTTATAGCATGACTGCTAACAAATAATTGCTTAGCTTAAAGTATAAAAAAAGAGGGCATTGCCCTCTTTTTTTGTTTAAGTCAGTTTGTATTTTTTAATGAGATTGAACTTTCTGCACTTGATATTTTTCAATACAAAAAGTATGGTTGAAGTGGTGTCCAATATTATTAGTGTGTGACCCAAACAAAAAAGAGGCTGTCTCAAAAGTAGGCAGCCTCTTTTGTATTACTTAAGATAAAATTATTTCAATTTATCTTTTAGCTTCTTAGGTGCGTTTTCGCCTTCTTTTTTCCCAGCATCTGTTGCATTTTTTGTTTCTGCACCAATCTTATCTTTTAAAGAACCACTTTGTTTCTGTGGCTCAACCTTTTTAGGCTCTTCCTTAGTTACTGTTTTAGTAGCCGGTTTTCCACCTTTTTTGTTTTTAGCAGCTTCTTCAGCGGCAGCAATAGAATCTTGTGCAGCTTTTTCAGCAGCAGCTTGTGCTTCTGCAACCATTGCCATAGAATCCTGATAGGCTTTCTCAGCAGCAGCCGCATTTACAGCATCAATAGAATCTTGTACTCTTTTAGCCTCAGCGGCTTTTTCTTCTGCGCTTGGTCCGCAGGCGCTCAGCAGAAATATACCTGCTACAGATAGCGCTAGTAGTGATTTTTTCATTTTTATTTTGAATTGATTGAAATTTGTCGCAAAATTAACACTTTAATAGTCAGGTTTTCAATATTTTTTCGATATTAGATATTAACAGTATAAAGTTAATGGTTATTAACACTAAAACCACCGGATTCTAATGGTTAGTAGGCCTATAAGCTATCTTTGCCCGCTGCATGTCGAACAGAAAAATTGTTTTGTGGTTATTGGCATTCCTCATTGCCATATATTCTTTATTACGTCTTTCTTTCATCTTTATAAACTTTAGCTCTTTCAGTTTCAGCAGCCCTGCAGAATTTTTAATAATACTTTTTGCCGGCCTTCGCTTTGACCTTAGTGCTATTTTTATTACCAACGTATTAATTGCCGTCATATTACTGCTTCCGCTTAAATTTCATCAGAAATCTGCCAGAATTGGTATAACAATCTTGTTCTTACTCGGAAACCTTCCATTTCTGCTCTTTAATTTAGTAGATGTTGGTTATTTTCATTTTACACAAAAACGTACAACAGCCGATTTTTTTGGTGTAGCCACCATGGGTGACGATTTCTTCAATATGTTGCCATCATTGATGCGTGATTATTGGGGGTTGTTGGTTGGATTTCTGTTGCTTGCTGTTGTATTTTATAAGGCATTTCAATGGTTTTTAAACAGAAGAACCGGAAAAAGTAAATGGTGGTTTGTAGAAATTACTGTGACAATAGGTTTAACTGTTTTGTTGTTCAGAGGCGGGCTGCAGTATAAGCCAATTTCAGTACTGACTGCTGCACGATATACGAGTAATCAGAATGTAGCTGCCGTTCTAAATACTACATTTACTATTCTAAAAACTCTTGGAAAAGATGAACTGAAGAACTACGACTATGACAAAAAGATGCCTTCAGCCTTGACATACTTTAATCCCATGCATAATTATGCAAATACCGGAGTATTTAAACGAATGAATGTTGTATTAATCATCATGGAAAGTTTTAGTAAAGAATATATAGGCTATTTTAATCACGGCAAAGGCTACACACCATTTTTAGACTCGTTAATGCAACACAGTCTGACCTGTACCGATGCATTTGCCAATGGCAAGAAATCTATTGAAGGCATTCCGTGTATTGTTTCAGGAATTCCTGCATTGATGAATACACCATACATCAGCGGACAGTATAACAGCAACAACCTGAGTAGCCTGCCTTTCTTACTGAAAAAATATGGTTATTCTTCTTCGTTTTATCATGGAGGGAATAATGGCACAATGGGTTTTGAGAACTTTAGTAAAATGGCCGGATATGATTATTATGTAGGTAGAAATGAGTATGGCGACAAAGATTATGATGGCACATGGGGTGTTTATGATGAACCTTTCTTTCAGTTTTTTTGTCATGAACTAAATACGCAAAAGCAACCTTTTGTTGCTACTGTTTTTTCGCTTTCATCACATCATCCTTATGCTATACCACCACAGTACCATTCAAGATTTAAAGATGGTGAACAGCCTATACATCGTGCTGTGCGTTATGCAGATTATGCACTACAGCAATATTTTGAATGTGCAAAAAAACAACCGTGGTATTACAACACACTTTTTGTGATTACTGCAGATCATACAGGCCCTTCAATAGTTAGTCATTATCAAACACGAACAGGTATTTACGAGGTGCCGATTGTATATTTTGCTCCTGATGATAGCTTGTTGCAAAGGCAATATGAAAACGTTACGCAACATACCGATATTGTTCCCGGAATATTAAATTATCTACATTATCCTGACAGCTTTAAATTTTTCGGCAATAGTATTTTTGATACAACAGTCAGCAATCGCTTTGCGGTTAGTTTTCTTGATGGCACCTATCAGCTGATTACAAACAACAGCATTACCACGACTGACTTTGACACAGAGTATCATTTTGTACTTCGTAATGCTAAAAAAGAGAATGATTCAATTAAAGCTTCAAATACATTAAAGGTTTTTGTTAGTTTGTATAACAGAAGCATGATTCACAATAAACTTACAGAAGATGAATAGCAGTAAACGTTTAATGTTTATTCTGAATCCTAAAGCAGGACATGGACTTAATGAGGGTATTGTTGATTTGGCTAATGAAATTCTAAAAAAGCATTTTAACGAATGTGTTTTTAAAAAAACAGAATTTGCAGGACATGCAACTACACTTGCAGTTGAGGCAGTGAAGAATAAAATTGATTTAGTTGTTTGCGTTGGTGGCGATGGCACTGTAAACGAGACAGCACAGGCATTGAAGTATAGCGAAACAGCATTGGCTATAATACCAACAGGCTCTGGCAATGGACTAGCGCGTCATTTGCACATACCAATGAATTATAAAAAAGCTATTGCGTTAATTATCGAAGGAAAAAAGGTTGCCATTGATACTTTTCTGGTTAATGACAGGTTTGCCGTAAACCTTGCAGGAGTAGGTTTTGATGCACTTGTTGCACATCGTTTTGCAGCACTTAGTGTAAGAGGATTACAATCGTATATCAAAACTGTCATAAGCAGTATTTCTGATTTTGATGAAATGAAGTTTACTGATTTATTGGGAGAGCAACAAAAAGCATGGTTGCTGTGTATTGCCAACAGTTCGCAATTTGGTAATAATGCGCGCATTGCACCTTATGCACAGGTCAACGATGGTTTGCTTGATATTGTATTGGTAAAACGGCCATCTATAATGCAGATGATACCTTTTGCTGTTAAAATGTTTAATGGTAAGTTAGGGTCTTCCAAAAGCTACAAATGCATAAGGACAAAAAAATATACTGCACAATTTGATATTGCTCAGCCGATACATATAGATGGCGAACCGGCAGGAATGGTTTCATCAGTTGAGGTACAAGTAATTCCACAATCATTAAATATAATAATTGCGTAAAATGTCAAAGAAAAAAAACGAAAACTCAGGAATCGTCTATAGCACCAATCCTGATTTTAAATATAATAATGAGAATAGTCCTGATCCTATAACACTGACACCAGCACAGCAGGATTTAAGAGTTATGAGAGATAGCAAGCAACGTGGCGGCAAAACGGTTACATTGATTACCGGTTTCGTTGGAAAAGAAGAAGATATTGAAAAGCTCACAAAGATGCTTAAATCCAAGTGTGGTACAGGAGGAACTTTTAAAGATGGTGAAATAATTATTCAGGGTGATCAAAGAGAAAAAGTTTTTGATTTATTGCTTGCAGCAGGATATAAGGTAAAAAAGGCAGGAGGATAGTATAAAAAAAGCCACCAGCGAACTGATGGCTTTTTTGAGGTCGAGAGTAGATTTGAACTACTGTAAAAAGTCTTGCGGACTTTTGCCTATACTCTCGGCCACTCGACCTTATGATGTTGAATATATTTCAACGTTAACAAAGTAATTAGGTTTCATTAAAATAACAAAATGTTTTTGGGTGAATGGCCTTTTTTATTTGGTAAACGGATTTTAACTTGATTTTACTTCACAAATTGGGTAATTGCTTAATCTTAAGTTTACTTTGATTCTACTCAAAACAGAGTATTGTTTTAAGAAGAAATTATTTTATGAAAAAGAGGCTTTTAATTTTGTATTTGTTCTGGTTTGAATGCGAAATATATACTCAATTTCTTGTAGTGGAGTTGTTCAGTTTTTGCTCCAATATCTTCAGAAAATTATTTGCAATCTGTTTTCTTGAAAATTTGTTTAGCACAAATTGTTTTCCGTTTTGCCCTAATGTTGCACAGAGCATTTTGTTTTCAAAAAGTTTCTCTATTGCAGAAGAAAGTTCAGTTGCATTTTCCGGTTCAAAATAAATTCCAGCCTGCGCCTCGTTGATAAATAATTCTTTTGCTTCGCCATCAACACCCAGTAAAATGGGTTTAGACATTGCGCAGTTTTCAAAAATTTTAGAAGGAATAGCGCCTTTAAACAGATCTATTTTTTTAAGTGGAATAATGGCTGCATCAGAAGCTGCTACCAATTGCAGTGCATCTGTTTTGCGTACCGGGCCTGTGAAAACAATATTATTTAACTGAAGCGAATGCGCCAATGTTTTTAGGTTATTCAATTCAGGGCCATCACCACAAATTACAAAAATAATATCCTTTTGTTGCAGTTCTGTTGCTGCATTTAAAATTACTTCAAGGCCTTGTGCATGACCAATAACACCTGCATAAGAAAGTACAAAAGCACTTTCAGGTAAATGAAATACTTTTCGGCAGTCGCTTTTGTTGAAATTTAGTTGAAGTGTTTCTTCCGAAATACCATTTGGCATCCAATGTAAATTATTTAACTGTGTTCGCTCTTTTATGTTTTGAACAATACCCTGTGTTTGGCCGGTAATGAGAAAAGATTTTTTATAAAGAAAGAGCTCAAGTCTCTCGGCCATTTTCAAAAGAGTTTTATTGGTAATGACACCAAGTTTTTCGGCTGACTCAGGCCATAGGTCTGAGATATTAAACACAAATTTTGATTTCTTGAAAACAGAAAGCAGCCATCCTGTTATTCCAAGAAACAATGGGGGGCTTTCACAAATAATGACATCTTGTTTTTTAAGTTTTAAAATGCCCCAGATGAAAGAAGAAATCACAAACGAAAAATAATTAAACAGTCGCGGAATAACAGAGCGGCTTTTACCGACATATATCCAACTTCTGAGAATTACAATTTCATTAATGCTCTCTGAAATAAAATACTTGCCTTTATAGTTATCGTGAATTTCATTCTGCGGATAATTAGGCATTGCTGTAAGAACGGTTATTTCATGTCCTGCATTTTTCAATTGCAACGCAAGGTCAGAAAGGCGATTTTGCGGAGCACCTGTCTCAGGAGGGTAATATTGGGTAAGGATGGTAATGTTCATTTTTATGCCACACTATTTTTCAAGATATTCATCTATCATTAGTTTAATGCACTTTTCCAGTTCAAAGTTTTCTGCTACAAACTTTCGTCCCTGTTCACCCATTTGCTTCATTCTTTCCGGATGGTTTATCAGATACCAGATTTTTTCTGCCAGCATTTCGGCAGTGGCCGGATATAGTAAATATCCTGTAACTTCGTCTTTGACTACTTCGCAAAGTCCGCCTACGTTTGTTGCAATTGCCGGTTTGCCGCAAGCAGCAGCTTCCAGCACGGAAACTCCCAGGCTTTCGTATTCCGAAACATTAATGAAAATATCAATGGCATTGTGCAAAGAAACTACTTGGTTTTGTGGCACTCTTCCGGTAAATTTTACAAAGTTATTTAAACCTAAGTCATTTACCTGTTGCTTTAATTTATTTTCTAAAGAACCACCGCCAACTATCAGCAAATAACATTTTTCGGCTTTGTATTTGTTTTTCAGAATGTAAAATGCTTCAATGGCTAAATGGATTCTGTAAACAGGTTCAAGCGATTTGATGATGCCTAAAGTTACTCCTTCAAAAACTCTTTCAACGGGCACTGGTTTATAAATAGCAGTATCTACACCAATAGGTATGACCGTGACATTCTTTTGAGTTAAATCTGCTATTTTTCTTTTTAAGTAATTACTGGGACTTTGAATTTTATCGGCCTTGTTCAGGATTTTTTTCAGCAGCCATCTATGTAAAAAACTTTTATTTGGAAAATCAATAACATCACTACCCCAAGCCGAAATATAAAAAGGTTTAAACCTGGTGAGGTAGCCCAACAAGCCATAACTTGTGGCATAGTGAGCATGAACAATATCTGGACTAAACTCACGGATAGCTTTTTTCAGGGATGATAAAGCAGAAATGTAAGAGACTTTTGAAAGTGGCAGGCCACTGCTTTTGGTTTTATTGTTTACAATGAGTTTGATTTTGGATTGAGATAACCATTGTTCATGTGGGGCTTTCAAAGAAAAAATAATTACTTCAAATCCATTAGCCTCAAGAGCAGTTGCCCATTTTCTGGTGTGAACAGAATCAGCATTAGCCAATAACATTATTCTCATACCTTCAAACTATTGCACCAGGTTTAATTGTGTCGCGTAGATAGGCTAAAAGAAAAGCCGTCAGATAGGTCATGTTGGGTAAGAAGGATTGCTGTGACCAAAAGTCTGAAAAAATAAATATACACAGCATGATTGCTACTGCACTTGCAAAGCTATGAAAGTGATTACTGCGATAATACTTTAAAATAATACCTACTACAGAGGCAATCCAAAAAAAATAGGCTGCAAACCCCACCAATCCTGTTTCGGCTAACACACCTAAAAATGTGTTATGCGTACTTAGTGGCGTGCTTTTATCCAGCCTGTCAAGTTTGACTCCGAACTTCTGTGGCAACGAATCCAGTTGACGGGCAAAACTGCCACTGCCAATACCTGTTACCGGCCGGCTCAGAAAGGCTCCAATACTTTTATCCCATAAATACAATCTATATTGTATGGTGCCACCACCAACTGAATGTTCGTCTTCTTTCAGGTGAATTTTTCCTTCTTTGATAGCATCTTCAAATCTATCCTTTGCTGCAGAGATAACTGATTGCATGAAGTAAAGAGTAATGCTATGAACAATTGTCACAGCTACTAACGTTATTGTAAATCTTTTAAAAAAACTTTGTTTGTACGCAATTATGATAACTGCAATCATGCCTACTGCCAATTGGATTAATGCTGCACGTGTTTGGGTAGCCATTATTCCGGTAAGTAAAATATTGATGGCAAATATTATTAAAACTAAATTCTGTGATTTTGTAAGTAAGAATAAAAACAGAATGAAAAGCACCATCATCTGATATGATGGTATTCCGAAGAAAATGCCTCTTAAATGTCCTCCTGTTTGAATGACCATGTTTAAGCCAAGAAAACATTCAATCAATAAACCACATGTTAATCCAACAATAAAAATCTTTCTGTTGGATTTAGATTGTAACAAGTTGGTCAGGATAATCAAACCTAACAGAACCTCTGCAAACCTCAAAATGCTGAAGTATTGAATGGTTTCATATTGTTTTGCAAAGAGGAGCGAAATTACTCTGGTTGCCATCACAAGTAAAAGGGCAATCAGAATTCTTCTTTCTATACCTGATAATATCCGAAGTCTGATAATGAAAAGAGCAGTTGTGAAACTTATTATTTCAACTAAGTTAAAAAGGCTAATCTTATAGCTACCTGGCAGTTGAATAAACCAGTCGAATGCAATACTTCTGGAATAGGGCACTGCCATAAAAGATGTAAACGCCAGAAAGAAGCATAATATCTTTTGTAACAGTTGATACTTGTTGTTGGCCGGTATGCAATCAGGAGTTGCAGTCATGATCTTAATGAACTGCAAAAGTAAAAATTAGGTTATATCCGTGATAGAGCATTACATTGAATCATCCCTGATGCCAGAGGTTACAATGGAAATACGGTAAATCCAATAAATTACATAAATGAGATAAACTGATTGTAGTGCTGTAAATAATGTTACCATGAGTAATGGTTTATTGAAATAAAAGCCACCTATCAACAAAGAGATTACCATTAGAATATTTCCGGCAATTGTTATGGTGAATTGTCGTTTTTGCTTTCCCATGATGATCGGAATCTGTCCTAATGGTGTTCTGATAAAGTCAAGGAAAAACCAAGGTGCAAGTATTTGTGCATATTCGCCCGACTGGCGCCACTGTTCGCCAAAAACAAATGCAAAAAGTTGTGGTCCTGCTAAAATTAATGGTAACACAATAGGTATTGCAATGAATGCAGAACGTTGAATAGATTTTTTAATAATGGGTTGAATGTTTTTTCCTTCATTATACTGATGTGCTGCATCCTGAATGAAAACCTGGCCCATGCTGTATCCTATCAAGTTAAAAGGAGCTTGTAAAACTCTCATGGTAAGTCCGTATAGACCTACTACTGCAGGGCTGAAAAATGCAGTCAGAAAATAGATGACTCCATTAATTAACAGCATATCGGCAATTGACTGCCATAGATTTACTTTAGGAAACGCTTCGTATTTTTTTGCAACATTTTTTAATGCTGCCAAATTAAAGCCAATCTTAAAAGGTTCAGACTGCTTTTGAATATTAAAATATAGCATGATGGCGGCAACAGCACCACCTGAAACAAAACCTGCAAGAAGTCCCATAGAAATAAAGCCAGCAAGTCCTGCACCTAGAATAATAATATTGGTAATAACTGAATTAGTTATTCTGTATCGTGAAATAACTTTGTAGCTTTTATGTCTGTTTGCCCAACTGAGCATTGCTTGGTAAGAGCCGTTAATCAGTACCATAAATGGCAGAAACCAAAACCATTTTGACAAGACAGTATTGGTTGAAATAAACAGATTGTAGATGGTTACCCCTATCAGCGTCAATATAGTAGTCAGCAAGGTAGAGTAAAAACAAAGTTCAAGAAGGTGAAATGCATCTTTTCCGGTGCGTGCAGGTATGATGGCAAACTCATAACGCAAACAAACTATTACAGACAATGCACTTAATATACTCATGAAAACAGCTAACAAGCCAAACTCATGTGGTGTGTATATTCTGGAAAATACGGGGGACAATGCCAAGCTAATCAACTGCGCAAATGCGCTGCCGGTAACTAAAGTAATCAGGTTGCGATAATACTCTTTATGTTCCGATTCTGCCATGAAACCTGCCTTGTGGCTGTTACTTGGCGTAGTTTACCGCACGTTTCTCACGGATAACCGTAACTTTTACTTGTCCGGGATAGGTCATCTCTGTCTGAATTCTTTGTGCAAGGTCAAAGCTGAGTGTATCGGCTTGCTGGTCACTAACTTTTTCACTTTCAACAATAACTCGCAATTCGCGTCCTGCCTGGATAGCAAAAGATTTTTCAACACCAGGATAGGAGAGGGCAAGTGCTTCAAGGTCTTTTAACCTCTTAATGTATTGCTCAACGATTTCGCGTCTGGCACCCGGGCGTGCACCTGAAATGGCATCACAAACCTGAATGATAGGGCTGATGAGGCTTGTCATTTCAATTTCATCGTGGTGGGCACCTATGGCATTACATACTTCAGCATTTTCTTTATTCTTTTCGGCAAGTTTCATACCCAGAATAGCATGTGGTAATTCAGGCTCATCATCGGGCACTTTTCCAATATCGTGCAGCAGACCGGCACGTTTAGCAAGCTTTGCATTTAATCCTAATTCACTGGCCATTATTGCACAAAGGTTGGCTACCTCGCGCGAGTGTTGCAACAAATTCTGACCATAAGAAGATCGGTATTTCATTCTACCTACCATACGAATCAATTCAGGAGCAAGTCCGTGAATTCCTAAGTCAATACAAGTGCGTTTACCGGTTTCTATAATTTCTTCTTCAAGTTGCTTACGTACTTTATTCACTACCTCTTCAATACGGGCAGGATGAATACGTCCGTCACTCACTAACTGATGGAGTGCAAGTCGTGCTAACTCACGTCTTACAGGATCAAAGCCACTCAGAATAATTGCTTCAGGTGTGTCATCAACAATAATTTCTATTCCTGTTGCAGCTTCTAGCGCTCTGATGTTTCGTCCTTCGCGGCCAATTACACGGCCTTTTACGTCATCGTTCTCAAGATTGAAAACTGTAACTGAATTTTCAACGGCATGTTCTGTTGCCACACGTTGAATACTTTGAATGATGATGCGTTTTGCTTCTTTGTTTGCAGTTAGTTTTGCTTCATCCATAATCTCTTTGATATAGGATTGTGCCTGAGTGCGTGCTTCGGCTTTAAGCGTTTCCATTAACTGTGTTTTAGCTTCATCCTGACTGATGCCTGCAATTTTTTCTAGTGCCTGAACATGTTTTTGAAGCGATTTGTCAACCTCTTGCTTGCGAGCTTCTACAATCTGCATCTGACTTTTTAAGTTGGTCTGCAAAGCTTCATATTCCTGATGCTTGCGCGAATTTTGCTCAAGTTTCTGGTTCAGTTCACGCTCTTTTTGCCTGATACGGTTTTCTGCATCAGAAATTTTCTTGTCTTTTTCGGCAATCGCCTTCTCATGCTCTGATTTTAACTGGAAAAATTTCTCCTTTGCTTCAAGCAGTTTGTCTTTTTTAATAACCTCGCCTTTAGCTTCAGCTTCCTTAAGCAGTGTATCAGCCTGTTGTTTTGCTGCACCTACAATTACAGCATTGTTCTTTTTTGTAACAAGGAAGGTAATAATTGCTGCTATTAAAGCTGCACCTATTCCAACTCCTATAATTATTGGATCCATTTTTTAATAAAATAATTTTATATCCCTAAACGAGATGTGATTAAACTTTCATTCCGCAAAACACGAAACCAATCTTAAGTCTAAAGATTTGAAATCAGTTTAACGTTTTAGAAAAAGCAGAATGAACAGGCTGCACAGCGTGTGTAGCCATGAATATGGTTTGTTAGTATTTATTAAACAACTCCGGCTGCGCCAGAAAACCGTTTAATAATGCATCCAGCGACTCCAGTTTTTCCATCCGGGTATTTTCTGATTTCTTGCCGGAAGCCTGTTGGCTTATAAGTTCGCCAGCAATACTAAATGCACACATTGCCAGAATATCCTGATTGTCATTGACAGCATACGACTTGCGTAATGCAGTAATCTTATCATTTAAAAGTTTTTCAGCTTTTAAGATATTCTCTTGATCGGCAGCAGGAACCTTTAGGTTCAGTTGTCTGTTACCGACATGTATAAGCATGGATACTGTTTCCATTTTGTTCTTACTTATCCAATAATGCAAGACATTTGTCAATCTCCTGCACGTATTCGTCAATTCTTGATTTCAAAAATTTATTCTCTTCTTTCGTTTCTGTTGTTTCGTTGGTGGCTAAATTAAGTGATTTATTTGTTTCCTCCAACTGAGTCAACTGTTGCCCCTGCATATCAATCTTTTGCTCATACTGATGCATCTTTTCTTTAAGGTTTTTAACCTGCTCTGTCAACTGACGGTTTTCTTCTTCATACATGGCTTTTTCTTCGGCCAGGTTTTTATTGAGTTCAATAAGTTTTTGAATTTTTGATTCAATTGCTTTGATTTTTTCGAATTGCTGATCCATATTTATTTGATTAAATGGTTTTTGATTCAGTAAAAATATTATTCATGACTGTATTACAACCCCGTCAAACTAAAAATTAGCAACAATACTTTGTTAATTAGTCAGAAGTGAGGCAACTTTGCCTCAAATACAATAATTAGGTTAGTAATTGCACGTTAAAATCTTATTGAATCTGCATTGATTATTTGTTTGTAAAACAGTTGTTTATGTTGATTAAACTAAGTTGTTGTATTAAACACCGCTGTCACTGAGATTTGCTGAAACCTCTTATTTTTGCCAACTTCATGACCAGGTATTTTTTCACACTCGTTTTTACTTTTGTAATACTATTTGCCAAGGCTCAAAAATCGCCTTCAAAAATAGAATTGATACATGCCAACACATTAGAGGGTGATGATGCTTTAGGAAAAGATGTAAGACGGCTTTTAGGCGATGTGGTTTTTAAACAGGAAAACACTTTTATGTATTGTGACAGCGCCTATCTTTATTCTGCAACAAACAGTATGGATGCTTTTGGGAATGTGCGGATTGAACAGGGAGATACAATTAGCCTTACCGGTGACATACTAAAGTATAATGGCAACAGCAGACAGGCGCGCCTTCTCAACAATATTGTTTTTAGCGACAGAAAAATGACGCTTATTTCGCAAAATCTAAATTATAATCTCGATACAGGTATTGCAGATTATATTGAAGGTGGGCAGATTGTAGATGGCACAGATACTTTAACCAGCCGCTTTGGTACATACTTTAGTAATCAGAAGAAATTAGCCTTCAAGAAGGATGTTGTTCTCAAACATCCCGGACACAGAATGGAAACCGACACCTTGGTTTATGGAACCGTTAGTAAAGTTGCTGAGTTTTATGGCCCTTGTTATATTCGTTCCAACGACAGTTCTGTTATATATTGTGAAAACGGATGGTACAACACAGCTACCGATAAAGCTTTCTTCAGTAAAAATGCTTTTGTGCAGAATAAAAACCAGATTCTTAAAGGCGACAGCTTGTTTTTTGATAATAATACCTCGGCAGGAGAAGCATTTAAAAATGTAAGTATTACCGATACAACAGAAAAGGTTGTTGTCAATTCCGACTATGGAAATTATAATGGGGAGAAAGGCTATTCTTTTATGACAGGAAACCTGCTGATGACAAAGATGTTTGAAAAAGACAGTTTGTTTATGCATGGCGACAGTCTTATTTCTTTGTTTGATTCAACAGGTAAAGCTATTTCTTATGCTGTTTATCACAATGTAAGAATGTATAAGAAAGATTTGCAGGCAACCTGCGATTCGTTGATTTACACTGCTGCCGACAGTTTGTTGTTTTTATATCATAATCCTGTGTTGTGGAATGAAGCCAATCAGCTAACTGCCGATACAATCTCGATGCTAATTTCATCTGAAGGTATCCGGAAATTATTTCTTAATCAAGCTGCATTTATCACCTCTAAAGAAGATAGCATTCGGTTTAATCAGCTTAGAGGGAAAACTATGGTAGGATATTTTGAAGACAATATGTTGAGTAAAATAGATGTTTTCGGCAATGGTCAGAGTATTTATTTTGCAAGAAATAAAAAGAATGAGCTTACAGGTGTCAATCGTGCCGACTGCAGCAACATGATTATAATAATTAAGGACAGTAAAATAAGTAAACTTAAACTTATTGAAAAACCTGATGCTACATTTTATCCGATTGGCGAACTTTCGGCTTCGGAGTTGATGTTAAAGGGTTTTAGCTGGCAGGAAAATAAACGGCCTGTGGATAAGAATGATATCTTTCGGAAAAATTAATGTATAATGTTCAAACTAAAATTGCCGACAGACCCACGATGGGTAAATATAGTTGAGACAAACATTCCTGAAATTCTTACTGACCATGCCTGGTGTGAGCAGAAGGCTGCGAGCAATGCCATATCCCTGATTGTACGTTTTCCGGAATATACAGGAATGGTGAAAGTTTTATGTGATATTGCCAGAGAAGAAATGGAGCATTTCAGAATGGTGGTTGAGAAAATGGAACAGCGTGGATGGACTTTAGGTCCTGAGAGGAAAGACGATTATGTGAACCGCATTTATCAGTTTCAGCGTAAAGGCGGAACTCGTAATCAACGAATGGTTGACCATTTGCTTTTTGCAGCAATGATAGAAGCACGAAGCTGTGAAAGATTTAAAGTGCTTAGCGAAAATATTAAAGACAATGATTTGGCAGCATTTTATCGTGATTTAATGATAAGTGAAGCCAATCACTATACAACATTTATAAATTTTGCAAGACAGTATGCAATAAATGACGATGTAGAAAAGCGTTGGGAAGCTTATCTTGAATTTGAGGCAGAAGTGATTGCACAATATGGTATAAAGGAAACTGTACACGGTTAAATAAAATGAAAGTAAGACGAGTAGTGTTATGAAAGATATTTCGATTATTATTCCTATTTATAATGAAGAGAACAATATACATGTATTGCATGAACGTCTCACTGCTGTAGTTTCACAAATCAGCAACAGTTATGAACTGATATTTATTAATGATGGAAGCCGCGACAACAGCCTTGCATTAGTAAAAGCACTTGCATCTAACGACAACCATGTTTACTATATAAATTTCAGTCGAAACTTCGGACATCAGATTGCAGTTAGTGCAGGTCTTGATTTCTGCACAGGTAAAGCCGTTGCCATTATAGATGCCGACTTGCAAGACCCACCGGAGTTGATAAAGGACATGTATCAGAAAATGAAAGAAGGGTTTGAGGTTGTATATGCAAAAAGAAGAAGCAGAGAAGGCGAGAACTTTATAAAAAAATTTACAGCAAGAATTTTTTACAGACTTCTTGCCCGAATTACCTCTGTTGAAATTCCTGTTGACACCGGAGATTTTCGTATTATAGACCATAAAATTGTTGATGTTCTGAAACACATGCCTGAGCAGCAGAAATATTTACGCGGTCAGATTCCGTGGATTGGTTTCAGGCAGACCTATATAGAATACGATCGCAAAGAGCGGCTCGCAGGCGAAACAGGATATACTTACAGAAAAATGATGCGCTTTGCACTTGATGGTATTACATCATTCTCAACAGCACCATTAAAATTTGCTACAGCCAGTGGTTTTGTTGTTTCTTTTATTTCTTTTATCTGGATATTGTATGCACTTTACTCACGGTTTATCATCAAAGATTATGTCCCAGGATGGACATCAATTATGATTGCTGTTTTATTTATTGGAGGGGTACAACTTATATGTATTGGTATAATTGGAGAATACATCAGCCGCATGAGTGCCAATATCAGAAACAGACCTTTGTATGTGATACATGATACCAACATACAAGAGTGATTGCTTAAAGAAAAGTTTTAATAGTCACAACCTGCTGTACTGCAACTTTCTCCAGAGGTTATTTGTAAACCGGGCTGTGGATTTGTTGCAAGCCATTCATTGTAGGATTTGTTTAGTGTGTCGAGAAAAACTTCTGTTGGTTGCGCGCCAGAAATAGCATACTTTCTGTTAAATACAAAAAACGGAACACCGGTTACTCCAATGGCTCTTGCTTCCTGAATATCCTGATCTACTTCGTAGGCATAAAAATCATCTGTCAATGCCGCAATAACTTCTTCTTTTGTTAGACCTGAAGCAATGCCAATAGCAACCAACACAGCATCATCAGCAAGGTTTTTTCCCTCGGTAAAATAAGCGTTGAACATATTTTCTTCAACCCGGTCAGAAAGTCCTTTCTTTTTTGAAAATTGAATAACACGATGTGCCTTAATCATATTGGCAACTACTAATTTGTCTAGTTGATAATCCAATCCTGCTTGGTTAGCCATAGCAACAACATGTTCATGCATCTTTATGGACTGTGCAAGGCTGATGCCTTTTCTTTCGGCCAGATATTCATAAACATTAAGTGGCTTTTCAAAATCCAGTGGCGTTTCAGGATCTAGCAAATAACTTTTCCATTTCAACTCTATATTATTCTTGCCTGTAAATTGGTTTAATGCATTTTCATAGTGACGTTTGCCGATGTAGCAAAAGGGGCACATAATGTCGCTCCAGATTTCAATTACCATTTCTTTTAATATTATTTTGACGGATAAACAACAACTACTGAAAATAGTTTTTTAAGTGATGGCTATCCACTGCTGACAGTGTTGATGAAGAATTAGGTAAGGAGATAATTTGATAATT
>ERZ724526.523-NODE-523-length-22266-cov-11.805862_pt1 | contig 22266 bp, 20 predicted proteins | sample MGYA00376059_ERZ724526 | MGnify/ENA primary metagenome ERZ724526 (study PRJEB28724, sample SAMN07190883) | activated sludge metagenome | isolation source: activated sludge of sewage treatment plant in Hong Hong | place: Hong Kong | collected 2016-03-17 ...
AGCCGGCGGCGCCGATCGGCGGCGGCGCCTGGAGCGGCATCACTCCGGTATTCCGCTCGCCACGACTGCGCAATATCGCGTTGTGGATCATGCTGATGACGTTCGCCTCGACGATCCTCTACTTTGTCCAGTCGCATCTGGTCGGCGAGGCGATCACCGATCGCGCGCTGCGCCGGGCCTTTCTGGCACGGATCGATCTGGCGGTCAATGTCGTCACCATCATCACCCAGACGCTGCTCACGGCGCGCATCGTGCAGCGCCTCGGTGTCGCCGTGACCCTTTCGGCATTGCCGGCGGTTGCCGCGATCGGCTTCCTGGCGCTGGGAGTCGCTCCGCTATCGCTGGCGTTGACCGTCCTCCTCGTCGTGCGCGTGCTCTACGACAGCAGCCGCCATGCGCTGGCCAAGCCGGCCCGCGAGGTGCTGTTCACCCACCTCGACCGCGAGCAGCGCTACAAGTCCAAGGCCTTCATCGACGCTGCCGTGTACCGCGGTGGCGACTTGCTCAGCGGCTGGATCTACGCCGGTCTTGCCGCATTGGGAATGACCGTCGGGGCCATTGCCCTGACCGCCGCGCCGGTGGCGGTGTTGTGGGCGCTGCTGGGGCGAAGGCTGAGTTGGGGCGACCGGGGAACGGACCGACCGGAGTAGAAGCTGCAATTGTCCGATTCGCCCCTGATTCTTTTTGGCGCCTTCGACCGGCACAATTTCGGCGACCTTCTGCTCGCCGAAATTTCCGCGTCGGTCCTTCGCCATCGTCCGCTGGTCTTTGCCGGACTTGCCGAACGCGATCTGACCGCATTCGGCGGGCGCAAGGTGCGCTCCATCGCCGAAGTGGCCCGGGAATGGGGGGACCAGCCCGCCGATGTGGTGCAGACGGGGGGCGAAATACTCACCTGCTCGCTCTACGAGGCGGCGGTGATGCTGCTTTCGCAGGAGTCGGCGGCCAAGGCGATCGCGTGTCACGACGCCGACCGGGCAGCGCGGCAGGCCTGGTCCGAGGAACTGCTGGGGCTGCATCAGCAGGTCGCCTACCTCGTTCCCCGTTCATTGTTCCGTCGTCCGCGAAATTTTCAATACTTCGGCATCGGCGGAACCGAACTGGCGAACGTGCCGCTGCCAATGCGGCAGGAGGTCATCGCGAATCTGCAACATGCCGGCCATGTCTGGGTACGCGATCGCGTGACGCAGGCACACCTGGAACAGGCACGCATTCGAACGTTTCTGGCGCCTGATCCGGCTGCGGCGACCGCGAGACTTTGCGGATCGTGCATCGCCAGCCACCGGGTCGATGGCGAGCCGGCTGCGGTGGCCGCGCGCTTTAGCCAAGGATATCTCGCGGCGCAGTTCAGCGCGGAATTTGGCGACGACGCCACGCTCCGTCAAATCGGATGCCGACTGCAGCAGGTACAAGGAGCAACCGGCTTGGGGATTGTTCTGTTCCGTGCCGGCGCGGCTCCCTGGCACGATGATCTGGAAGTCTATCGGCGGCTGCTCGTTGCGACCCCCGATCTCGATGCCGTAGTGGCCGAATCCCTCGATATATGGGACATCTGCGCCCTGCTCGCCAATGCCACGGCCTACTGCGGCTCCAGCCTGCACGGACGAATCGTCGCTGAAGCCTGGGGTCGTCCGGCTGCCAACCTCGTCAGGGATACCGGCCGCATGACGAAACAGGCTGCCCATGCCCTGAGCTGGGGGTACGGTTCCCGGCGCACGGTGCTCGCGCCGGCCGATCTGGCGACCGGGGTGATCGCCATCTTGCAAGAGAAGACATCGGCGTTCGACGCCCACGTCGAGAACCTGGCCAGCCTGGCGATTGAAGCGTTCACCCGCGCGCGGCTTGCACCAGCGTCGTGAGTGCCTGTTGGGCGATCTCGATCAAGTCACCCTGAAGTTGCGGAACTGCCAAGGATCATCGCCGTCGACGTCCTGCGGAAACAGACTGGCACGTCCGCGAAGTGGCGTCCAGTCCGAGTAGACGCCCACCAACTCGCCGAGATAGGGCCGACAGAGGTCGATCAACGCGTCGAAAGGCATCTGTTCAGGATCGACCACGCCCCGTGCCGGGTTCCTGACCGCCCAGACCACCCCGGCCATCACCCCCGCTGTCACCTGCAACACGGTCGCCGAGTTGTACGGCGCCAGTTTCCGCGCCGCTGGCGTCGACAGACGGGAGCCGAACCAGTAGGCGCCCTTCGGATGTCCCATCAGCAGGACGCCGAGTTCGTCGACGCCAGTGGCGATTTCGTCGCGCAGGATGCGCTTGTTCGGTTGCGCGACCCATTCGCGTCCGGCAAGTTCATCGATCGACAGCACCGCATCGTCGCAGGGATGGTAGGCGTAATGCACCGTCGGCCGGTATTCCGGCGCCGGTCCGGCGCCCACCGTCAGGTAATCGGCGAGCGAGATCGCCTCACCGTGCGAAATCAGGAAAGCGTGCAGCGGCCCGGCCAACGGCGTCCAGGTCCGCACACGCGTCGCGGCGCCGGGACGATCGAGATAGATCGCCGCCTCGCAGCCAAAGCCATGGCGCCTGCCGTCGGGCGGAAAATACGTCTCGTGACTGCCCCAGCCAAGTTCGGCGGGCTGGCAGCCCTCGCCCACGCAACCATCGACCGACCAGGTATTGACGAATTCGCCCGGGCGCTTGCGCGGTTCTCCCGTCTGCCAGTCGCGCTCGGCGACGTGGATGACCTTGAGCGAAAGCGTCTGCGCGAGCCGCGCCCAACCGTGCCGATCGCCCGGCACGACAACCCGTACGCCGCAATCACACGCTACGTCGAGCAGCGCCTGCTTGACGAAATGCGAGACCCAGCCCGGATTCGCGCCATGCGTCAGCACCGCCGTCGGTCCCCCCGGGACGTTCAGCGCCTTGGCCTGCTCACGCAGCGCATAGTTGGAACGCGCCGAGGGCGTCAGTGCCGGGTCGGTGTAACCGCCTTCCCAGGGCTCGATGCTGGCGTCGAGATAGAGCGCGCCGCGCTCGCGGCAGAATTCGATCAGGGCCACGCTCGACACATTGACCGCCAGATTGAGAACGAAATCGCCGGGGCCGACCAACGGCGTCATGATTTCACGGTAGTTCCCGCACGACAGTGGCAGAATCCGATGGCCCACCCCGTAGGCCGTCGCCTCCTCGATTCCGCAGGCATCGGCGGTAATGATCCTCACCTGTTCGGGGCGCAGGGTCAGGTGGCGGAACAGCAGGGGCAACACCCCCTGAGCCACGGCGCCAAAACCGATGATGACGAGTCGCCCGGCGAAAGGCGTGGGTTCGAGAAAATTGTGCATTGCGTACCGTCGGAAGGCGGGAACAGGAAAACCGCCGCATCACTGCGAGCCAACGCGGCCTCCGTCATTGACCCTGGACGGGGCCCGATGCGCGGAAGAGTCCGGAATAGCGTTTTTACCACATCGTCCGCCAACCAGCCGTCACCAAGAGGTGACGGATCCGGTCAACCGCATGAAACTATCCGACAATCACGCACCGGCAATCGAGTCGCAATTCCACAAATGAAAACCCTGCCTTGAAGATCCTGCGGCGCCTTTACCCCCTTGCCGCCTTTCTCGGCGGATTTGTCTGGGACACACTGACCATCGGCCAGCGGGTTCGGGTTGTCGATCTGTGGCGTCTTGGTGCTTTCCTGCTCGGGGCCGGCCTGCTAGTCCTCTGGCTGGCTTTCCGCGAATCAAGAAAGCTGGCCGAGCCAGCCGCCGCAACGGGATTGCGCGGACGCTTTGCCGGGATCGCATGGCAAGCCCCCTACCTGTTGCTGCAGTTCTTCTTCGGGGGCATTTTCTCGGCGCTTTTCATCTTCTATTTCAAGAGTTCCGGTCACCTTGGCACGTGGCTGACGGCAACCGTCCTTGGCGCGCTGCTGGTCGGCAACGAGTTCGCGGGAAAGCGTTACGGACAGTATTTCACCCTGATCTGGGCCTTGTTTGCGCTGAACGCGATCCTGTTTTTCAATTTTGCGCTACCGCATGCCGTGGGCAGCCTGAATTCCTGGTGGTTCTACGTGTCGACCGCATCCGGCATCCTGTTGACTCATCTCCTGTGGCGGATTTCCTCCGGGCAGCCCGGGCGGATACTCCCCTCGTGGGCGTTGGCGGGGATACTCCTGCTGGCATGGTCATTCGACATGGTCGCTCCCGTTCCGCTGGTCAAACAGGGTCTGGCAGTCGGGCACGAATTCGTTCAGGAAGGCACGCGCTTTGCATTGAAGGTTGAACCGGCACCCTCCTGGCAACTCTGGCGTGATCAGGCCGCCACCGTTCATGTGCCGGAAGGCGCGAAACTGTACGGTGTATCCGCGGTATTCGCCCCGCTCGGCGTCACCGCGGCAATGGAGCATCGCTGGGAGGTGCGTGATGCCGGCGCCTGGCGGCTCGTCTATCGCAACAGATTCCAGAGCACCGGCGGGCGGGAGCACGGCTTCCGGGGCTACTCCTGGGTGCTGAACCCGCAGCCTGGAGAGTGGCGGCTCATTGTCGCGACACAGGATGGTCGAACGATCGGACTCTTTCCATTCACCGTGGAACGTGGTGTGCCGGCGCCCGAAACGCTGCTGGTTCGCGAATTCTGATGGATGCGGTGTACGATCGCCGGGGTCACCACGGGATTAAGTGCGGTCGATGTGAAACGCATCGTGGTTGCCGGGTCGCTGAAGTGAGGAAACTGGTCCAGTCAGAAGAGATCCCGGAGAGTCTCCCTGATGTCGTTGCGCGCGAGAGACCCAATACAATTGCTCTGTTCCGCCATCCAATAGCAAAAATGGCCCTGCCTCTCCTCACCCAGCACATTGCCCAGACAAAACTCGGCGCCTATTGCGAGAAAAAGGTCCCCGCCGAAGTCCGCGACAGGGTGCGTCTGGTACTCGAGTTCGCCGGCGACGAGATCACCCTCGTCGAAACCCGCCCATATTTTCGCGACCCGACCCAATGGACCCGCCTGCCGGTGGCACGCTTCCGCTTCAATGCGGCATCGGGAACCTGGTCGCTCGACTGCCCCAATCTGCGCGAAAAAGGTGGCTGGCGGCTCTACCCCGTTCAGCCAGGGCGTGATCTGGACAAACTGATCCGCGCGCTCGACCAGGATACGAGCGGGGTGTTCTGGGGCTGACGCCACGGGCGAGCTCCGCCCCGGCCGCTACCCTCACATTTCTCCCGGCCGGGTGATCGAAAGCAACTTGGCACCTCCCTGCCCCAGCGAACGCCAGTCGGTCAGCGGCCGCAGCACCGCCAGCGCAGCCGTAGGCAGCAGCTTGCCATCATCCGGCTGGGTAAGCGGCCCCTGCGTCAGGAAATAGACCAGTTCCTCCAGGCCCGGGTTGTGCCCGACCAGCAGCACCTGCCGCGCATCCCCTGCATGGTCCGCAAGACTGGCCAGCATCTCGGCGATCGACCCGCCGTAGATTCTCTCGTCGAAGCAGATACCGCGCTCCTTCAGTCCGAGCGACCGGCATACCGACTCGGCGGTCTCCCGCGCCCGCCGGGCCGGCGAACTGATCACCTGATCGGGCACCAGTCCCTCGTCCTTCATCCAGGCGCCTACCCGCTGCGCACCGGTTCGGCCACGTTCGGCCAGCGGCCGGTCGAAATCCGGCTGGCCGGTACTCCAATCGGACTTTCCATGACGAAGAACGAACAATCTGAGTGTCGCTTCAACCATTTCCCGGAGCCTCCTTCAGCAAATCACCATTACGCCGCGTCGCGACGGTGCGAGCACGCTGTTCTGCCGCGACCGTGTTCTCCTGTCGGGTATGTTAGCAGCGCCCATGCCCAGAAACCAGAAGAACCACCGTGCCAGAGCAGAGCTGCTGCTTTTCCCGTTGAGCGGGTAAAGGTGACGGCGAAGGCGATGGTTGGCGATGCGCGGCAGCCAACCCCGTCAGACGAGCCGCCCGGAATGAATCCGCAGGATCCGCCGGCAACGGGCGGCGATCGCTTCGTCGTGGGTAACCAGAACCAGGGTCGTTCCCTGCCGCGCGTTGAGGTCGAACATCATGTCGATGATCTGCTGGCCGGTGATCGCGTCGAGGTTGCCGGTCGGCTCGTCGGCGAGCACCAGACGCGGGCTGGGGGCGAAGGCGCGGGCCAGCGCGACGCGCTGCTGCTCGCCGCCGGACAGGTGCTTCGGATAATGCTTCAGCCGATGTTCGAGGCCGACGCGCACCAGCCAGTCACGGGCGGTTGCGGTCGACCCTTTGGAACCAGCCAATTCCAGCGGCAGCATGACGTTTTCCAGCGCGTTCAACGACGGCAACAACTGGAACGACTGGAAGACGAAGCCGAGCAGCTTGCCGCGCTGGCGGGCGCGGTCGTCTTCGTCGAGGGCCGCCAGCGAAACGCCGTCGAGACGGATTTCGCCGGATGTGGGAATATCGAGGCCAGCCAGCAGCCCAAGCAGGGTCGATTTTCCCGAACCCGAGGCGCCAACGATGGCCACCGTTTCCCCCGACATGACCGAAAACGAAATATCCTGCAAAATCGTCAGCGGCTCGCCGCCGCTATCGACGGTCTTGCCCAACCCTGACACTTCAACCACCGGTTTCTCGATCATGCGGACTGCCCTGCTCCTGTTGGCCCTGCTCTTTTCCGCCACGCCGGCGCTGGCCGCGCGAACCATCCTGATCTTCGGCGACTCGCTTTCCGCCGGCTACGGCATCCGTCCCGAACAGGCCTGGCCGTCATTGCTGGAAAAGCGCCTCAGCGAAAAGCGCCTCGATTATAGCGTCGTCAATGTCTCGATCTCCGGCGAGACCACCGCCGGCGGGCGTGCACGCCTGCCGGAAGCGCTGCAGCGCCACAAGCCGGCCATCGTCGTCATCGCCCTTGGCGCCAATGACGGTCTGCGCGGCCTGCCGCTCGCCCAGATGCGTGACAATCTCGCCGCCATGCTCGATGCCGCTCAGGCGACCGGGGCACGCACGCTGCTCGTCGGCATGCACCTGCCGCCCAATTACGGTCCCTACGCCGCGGAATTCGCGAAAAGTTTCGCGGATACCGCCAAGCGCAAGAAGAGCGCCGCGCTGGATTTCCTGCTGGCGCCGATTGCCGCCAACCCGGCCTATTTCCTTTCCGACGGCATTCACCCAACGCCCGAGGCGCAGCCGCTGATCCTCGATCACGTCTGGCCCGGCCTGCAGCCACTGCTAAAATAGGCCATGACCGCCGACCGCTCACCCCTTGCCCATCTTGACGGTTTCGACGAGATCATCGATGTCCGCTCCCCCGCCGAATTTGCCGAAGACCACATTCCCGGCGCCATCAACTGCCCGGTCCTCGACGACGCGCAGCGCGCCGAGGTCGGCACGCTCTACAAGCAGGTGTCACCGTTCGAGGCCAGGAAGATCGGCGCCGCGCTGGTTTCCGAGAACATCGGCCGCCATCTGCGCGAGCGTTTTCTCGGCAAGGCGCGGGACTGGAAGCCGCTGATCTACTGCTGGCGTGGCGGCAACCGCAGCGGCTCGATGACCACCATCTTCCGCGCCATCGGCTGGAAGGCCAGCCAGCTCGAAGGGGGTTACAAGACCTGGCGCAGCCACGTGGTGGCGCAGCTCGAACACCTGCCGCAGTCGTTCACCTTTCAGGTCATCTGCGGCGCCACCGGCAGCGGCAAGACGCGCATCCTGCAGGCGCTCGCCGCCCGCAGCGAACAGGTACTCGACCTGGAAACCCTGGCTAGCCACAAGGGTTCGGTTCTCGGCGTGCTGCCCGGGCAGCCGCAACCAAGCCAGAAATGGTTCGAAACGCTGCTCCTGCTCGAACTCGAGCGCTTCGACCCGGCGCGCCCCGTCTTCGTCGAGGCGGAAAGCCGCAAGATCGGCCGCCTGCACGTGCCGGATGCCCTCATCGAACGCATCCGCGACGGCAAATGCCTCAGCATCGACGCGACGCTGGCAGCCCGCGTCGCCTTCCTGCTGACCGACTACGATTATTTCCTGAAGATGCCGGCGCTCCTGGGCGAGCGACTCATGGTGCTCAAGAACCTGGTCAGCCGGAAGACCCTGGAGCGCTGGCACGAAATGATCGCGGCGGGCGAGTGGCCGTCCCTGGTTCGCGCATTGCTCGAAGAACACTACGACCCGCTCTACTACCGGTCACAAAACCAAAACTTTAGCGGCCACCGCAGTGCCGGGATCTTTCCGACCGACGATCTGTCAGCGACCGGGATCGCCGACATCGCCGCGCGCATCGTTCACTCGCGGACAGCGCAGATCGCCTGACGCAGCGCCGGCTTCGGGCTGTCGACATAGCCCTCCACGAAGGCTATTTCGCGCAAGCCGGCCGCCCCGGCAACGGCACGCAGTTCCCCGGGGCGCAGCAGGAACTCGGGGCTGGAAGGCTTGCCATAGGCCGCGTTGCCGACCATGAAGGTCTCGTAGATCAGGACGCCGCCATCGCCGAGCAAGGCGCAGACATCCGGCAAACGCGGCCGCCACAGGTAATTGGCGACGACGACGCCGGCAAAGCGCTCGCCGGCCAGCGGCCAGTCGCCGGTTTCGAGGTCGAACTGCCGTGCGATGACCCCCGGCACCCCCTGCAAACCGGAAATTGCCGCGGAATCGCGGTCGACCGCAACCACCGGGTAGCCCGCCGCCGCGAACAGACGGGCGTGGCGACCGTTGCCGCAGGCGAGATCGAGGACGCGCCCGCCGGCGGCCACGAGCGGCAGATGGCGCACGACCCAGGGCGACGGGGCTATCATGGCGGCGTGTCGATTCGGAGAGGCAGTCATGGCGGGCGTCATTGTTCAGGAGAACGGTCAGGGAAGATACCAGCAGGAAGTCATCGTTGGCGAGCACCGATTACTGGCCGACGAGCCGGTCAGCGTCGGTGGCGCGGATGCCGGGCCGGCGCCGCTCGAATTCGTGATGGCCGGCCTCGGCGCCTGCACTTCGATGACCGTGCGCATGTATGCCGAACGCAAGGGCATCCCGCTGACGCGAATCAGCGTCAGCCTGTCCCACGACAGGGTGAAGGTCGCCAGCATTCCCCGCGATCGCATCGTCCGCAAGATCACGCTGGAAGGCGATCTGACCGTCGAGCAGCGCGCGCGGCTGCTGGAAATCGCCAACAATTGCCCGGTGCACAAAGCGCTGGAACAACCGCTGGTGATCGAATCGGCGCTGGTCGATTAGGCGGCATCCCCTACTCCCACGATGGAACTAGTTCTTAGGATATGTTAATATTGTGCATTGCAACATAATCTCCTGACAAGAGGCTTCTCATGCTGGAACAACACTATCTAACCTCGCTTTTCGAACCGGACGCGGTAGCCGTCATTGGCGCCTCCGACCGCGAAAATGCCGTTGGCAACATCATTTTCAAGAATATTCTGGCATCCGGTTTCAAGGGTCAGCTTTTCGCCATCAACCCGAAGCACGAGACCGTTCAGGGCCAGCAGACCTACAAGTCGATCGAGGAAATCGGCGCTCGCGTCGACATGGCGATCATCGCCACCCGGCCGCAGACGATGCCGAAGATCATCGAGCAGTGCGGCCGCAGCGGGGTGCGCAACGTCATCATCGTCAGCTCGGGATTCTCCGAATCGGGCCACGTCGGCGCCGCACTCGAGCGCAAGGTTCTCGAGATAGCGCGTTCCTACAGCGTCCGCATCCTCGGCCCCAACTGCCTCGGCATCATCCGTCCCGACATCGGGCTCAACGCGACCTTTGCCAGCGTGACCGCCGGTCGCGGCAATCTGGCACTGGTTTCGCAATCCGGCGCCATGTGTTCGGCGGTGCTCGACTGGGCCAAGAGCAACCAGATCGGCTTTTCGTCGGTGATTTCACTGGGGATGACGGCCGACATCGAGTTCGGCGAAATCCTCGATTACCTGATCTACGATAACCGCACGCACTACATCCTGATGTACGTCGAGGGCATCCGCAACGCCCGCCGCTTCATGAGCGCGCTGCGCTCGGCCGCCCGAATCAAGCCGATCATCCTGCTCAAGTCCGGGCGCCACGAAGCCGGATCCATTGCCGCGTCAACTCACTCGGGAATGGCGGCGGTTTCCGATTCGGTTTTCGAAGCAGCCGTGCGCCGCGCCGGCGTCGTCCGCGTGAGCAACATCGGTCAGCTTTTCTATGCCGCCAAGGCGCTGGGCTCGAAATTCCGCCCGCAGGGCAACCGTCTTGCCATCATAACCAACGGCGGGGGGCCGGGCGCGATGGCGGCCGACCGCGCCGGCGACCTCGGCATTCCGCTGGCCCAGCTATCGGCCGAGACGATGGCCGCGCTCAACAAGATCCTTCCCCACAACTGGTCGCACAGCAATCCGGTCGACATTGCCGGCGATGCGACGCCGGAACGCTATCGCCAGACCATCGAGTTGGTGACGGCGGATGCCGGCGTCGACAGCACGCTGGTCATGCTCGCGCCGCAGGCGATGACGAACCCTCTGGAAGTGGCCAAGGCCATCGTCGAGATCACCGACGAAACCAGCCGCTCGGTCATCTGCTGCTGGATGGGCGAGGAGCAGGTCGCCAGCGGCCGCAAGCTGCTGGAGGAATCCGGCATTCCGGCCTTCCGCACGCCGGAAACCGCGGTCGAGCTGTTCTACCACATCTCCAAGTATTTCCGGAATCAGAAGCTGCTCCTGCAGACGCCGGAGCCGACCCGCCAGCAAGACCGCCCGGAAGCCGAAGGCGCCAAAATGCTGATCGAGGCGCTGCTCGCCGAGCGCCGCAAGGTCCTCTCCGAGATGGAATCAAAAGCCATCCTGCGTGCCTTCCGCGTGCCGGTAGCGCAGACCATGGTTGCGCGTACCGCGACCGAGGCGCTGCTGCTGGCCGAACAGATCGGGTTCCCGGTCGCCATGAAGGTCGACTCGCCCGATCTTCAGCACAAATCGGAAGTCGGCGGGGTGCGCCTCAACATCATGAATGCCCCGGCCGTCCGCAATGCCTATCACGACATCATTGATACCGTGCAGAAGCGTCAGCCGAAGGCCAGGATCAACGGTGTTTCGATCGAGCCTTTCCTGTCGCGTCCGCATGGCCGCGAACTGATGATCGGCGTCTTCCGCGACCCCATCTTCGGCCCGGTGATCTCCTTCGGTGCCGGCGGATTCGATGTCGAGGTGTTCAGCGACCGTTCGGTCGCGTTGCCGCCGCTCAACAAGTTCCTGGCCAGGGATCTCATCGATTCGACCCGCGCCTCGATCATTCTCGGCGATTTCCACAACATGCCGCCGGTCGACCAGAAGGCGCTGCGCGAGGTGCTGCTCTGTGTCTCGGAAATGGTCTGCGAACTGCCCTGGCTGATGGAACTCGACATCAACCCGCTGATCGTCGACGAGAAGGGAGCCATCGCCGCGGACGCGCGCATCGTGGTCGACCACATCTCCGAAGCCAGCGGTGACCGCTACGCGCACATGGCGATCTACCCCTATCCGGTCCACTTGACCCAGGAGTGGCAGATGAAGGACGGCACGGCGGTCACCATCCGCCCGATCCGGCCGGAAGATGCCGAGATGGAGCAGGAATTCGTCAAGGGCATGTCCGACGAATCGCGCTACTACCGCTTCATGGATACCCTGCGCGAACTGACGCCGACCATGCTGGTGCGCTTCACGCAGATCGACTACGACCGCGAAATGGCGCTCGTCGGCACGGTGGCCAGCGATGAAGGCAAGGAAACCCAGATCGGCGTCGCCCGCTACGTGGTCAATCCGGACGGCGAGTCGGTCGAGTTTGCCCTGGCGGTCGGCGACACCTGGCAGAAATCAGGCGTTGGCCGCAAGCTGATGACGGCGCTGATCGACTGCGCCCGCCAGAAGGGCTATCGCGCGGTCGTCGGAGACGTGCTGTCGACCAATGGCAAGATGTTCAACCTGATGACCAGCCTCGGCTTCACGATCCATCCACACCCCGACGACGTCGCCGTCAAGCGCGTGATCAAGCCATTGTCCGGCTGATCGGGCAATCGCCCCCGATACCGAAACGCCTGACGAGCCGCTTGCGTGGAGCCGATGGTCAAGCCACTAGATGACTTCTCCAAGCACACGCCGATGATGCGCCAGTACCTGGCGCTCAAGGTGCTGCATCCGGACACCCTGCTGTTTTACCGGATGGGCGATTTCTACGAGCTGTTCCACGACGATGCCGAGAAGGCGGCGCGGCTGCTCGACATCACGCTGACCACGCGCGGCCAGTCGGCGGGGGTGCCGATCCGCATGGCTGGCGTGCCCTTTCATTCGCTCGAGCCTTACCTCGCCAAGCTGGTGAAGGCCGGCGAGTCGGTGGTGATCTGCGAGCAGATCGGCGATCCGGCGACCAGCAAGGGGCCGGTCGAGCGTGCCGTGTCGCGCATCGTCACGCCGGGAACGCTGACCGATGCCGCGCTGCTCGACGACAAACGCGACGTCTGGCTGCTGGCGCTGACGTCGACCCGCAGTACCGCCGGTCTCGCCCGCCTCAACCTGGCCAGCGGCGAGTTCATCCTGACTGAAACGCCGAACGACCAGATCGCGGCGGTACTTGAGCGCATCCGCCCGGCGGAAATTCTTCATCCTGAATCGTGGTCGCCCGATTTTTCGCTGGAGGCTGCCCGCACGCGGCAGCCGGACTGGCATTTCGAGTTAGACTCGGCCAAACGCCTGCTTTGCGAGCAGTTCAAGGTCGCCTCACTGGCCGGTTTTGGCGCCGAAGGCCTGAGGCCGGCGGTTGCCGCCGCCGGCGCGCTGCTGCAATACGCCCAGGCCACTCAGTCAGGCAAATTGCCGCATTTGCGCGCGTTGACCGTGGAACTCGAAGGCGCTTATCTCGGCCTCGATCTTGCCACCCGGCGCAATCTCGAACTGACTGAAACGTTGCGCGGGCAGCCCGCGCCGACGCTATTCTCGCTCCTCGACAATTGCGTGACCAGCATGGGTTCGCGCCTGCTGCGCCACTCCCTGCACCATCCGCTGCGCCAACGCGACATTCCGGCTGCCCGCCACGGCGCGGTCGAGGTGCTGCTCGAAGAATACGGCCGGATGGCCGGCGAGGTCCGCCGTGAGCTGAAGGGCATCGCCGACATCGAGCGCATCGCCGGGCGCATTGCCCTGCGCAATGCCCGACCGCGTGATCTCGCCAGCCTGCGCGAGTCGCTGGCCCGCCTCGACGCCTTGCGCCGGCCGATCAGCGGCACGGCCTCACCGCTGCTCGCGGAACTCGACATCCAGCTCGCAACGCCACACGCCGCGCTCGATCTGCTGGTCCGCGCCATCGCCCCCGAACCGTCGGCCCAGATTCGCGACGGCGGCGCGATTGCTCCCGGCTTCGACGCCGAACTCGACGAATTGCGCTCGCTGAACGACAACTGCGGCGCCTATCTGGTCGATATGGAAGTCCGTGAGCGCGAGCGCAGCGGTATCGCCAGCCTCAAGGTCGAGTACAACAAGGTGCACGGCTTCTACATCGAGGTCACCCACGCCAACAGCGACAGGATTCCCGACGATTACCGCCGGCGCCAGACGCTCAAGAACGCTGAGCGCTACATCACGCCGGAACTCAAGGCTTTCGAGGACAAGGCGCTGTCCGCCCAGGAACGCTCGCTGACCCGCGAAAAGGTTCTATACGAAGGCATTCTCGACGAACTGCTGCCGGCGGTGCCGACGCTGCAAACCATCGCCCGCGCCATTGCCCAACTTGATCTGCTTGCCGGTCTTGCGGAAACCGCCTTGAAGCGGAACTGGTGCAAGCCGGAATTTGCCCCGGATATCGGGTTGACCGTGACCGGTGGCCGCCACCCGGTGGTCGAGGGCGAAATGGCCAACAGCGCCGAGACCTTCATCGCCAACGATTGCCGGCTCGCCGAGAGCCGTCGCCTGCTGCTGATCACCGGCCCCAACATGGGCGGCAAATCGACCTACATGCGGCAGATGGCGGTGATCGCCCTGCTCGCCCACATCGGCAGCTACGTGCCCGCCGACCGCTGCCTGCTAGGTCCGCTCGACCGCATCTTCACCCGCATCGGCGCCTCCGACGACCTCGCCTCGGGACGTTCGACCTTCATGGTCGAGATGACCGAAGCCGCCGCCATCCTGCACCATGCGACACCGAACAGCCTGGTGCTGATGGACGAAATCGGCCGTGGCACATCCACGTTTGACGGGATGGCGCTGGCCTTCGCCATCCTGCGCCACCTGATCGACCGGAACCGCTGCCTGACGCTGTTCGCCACGCATTATTTCGAACTGACGCGGCTGGCGCACGAATACCCGGAACTGGCCAATGTCCATCTCGATGCCGTCGAGCATAACGACCGCATTGTCTTCCTGCATGCCGTCGAGGAAGGACCGGCCAACCAGAGCTACGGGATCCAGGTCGCCGCGCTGGCCGGCATCCCGAATGCCGTCGTCCGCGCCGCGCGCAAACAGTTGCGCGAATTCGAGCAGCGTGCCGCGGTCGACCCGCTGCAACCCGATCTTTTCGCTCAGGGTGAACCGGAACCGGCCGAACCCGAGCCGCATCCGGTGCTGGAGCAACTGGCCTCCCTCGATCCCGACAGCCTGACCCCGCGCCAGGCGCTCGAGGTGCTCTACACGCTCAAGGCCCTGACACGATGACACGCCGGGCGGCGGCCCTCTTTGCCTTGCTGGTACTGGCGTGGCTGCAGGTTGCACCGCTCCCCGCAGCAGCCGGTTCGGTGCGCTTCGCGCTCGTCGGGGACACTCCCTACTCAGCCCGGGAACGCGCCGAATTGCCGGGGATGCTCGACGCCATGGCGCACAGCGGCGTCGATTTCATCGTCCACGTCGGCGACTTCAAGAGCGGGCGCGAGCGTTGCGACGACGCGCTGTTCGCGGATCGGCATGCCCTGTTCGATGCCTCCCGCGTTCCCTTCGTGTTCGTACCCGGCGACAACGAATGGACCGACTGCGAGCGGGTATCGAACGGCAGTTTCGACCCCCGGGAGCGGCTTGCAACCCTGCGCCGCCTGTTCTGGCAGGAGCCGTTCGCCCTGGGGCCGAAGACCCTGCGTCTCGAACGGCAGCCCGGGGCCTACCCCGAGCAGTCCCGTTTCCGCATGGGGCCCGTGTTGTTCGTGACGCTCAACCTGCCGGGCGGCAACAACAACCGCGGTCTGTCCGCCGAACCCCGGCGCGAATTCCTCGATCGCAACCCCGCCGTGCTCGCCTGGCTGCGCGACAGCTTCTCTCTCGCGCGGCGCGACAAGCTTCCCGGGATAGTCCTGATGTTCCAGGCCAATCCCGGCTTCCGGCATTACGCGCAGGGCGCGCCGCATGCCGGCTACCGCGATTTTCTCGATGGGCTGCGCGACGAGACGCTCGCCTATGCCGGACAGGTCCTCGTCGTCCACGGCGATACCCACATCAGCCGCATCGACCACCCGCTGCGCGACCGTCAGGGGAAAACAATCCCGTCGCTGACACGAGTGGAAGTCTTTGGTTCCCCGGCAATGGGATGGACCCGCGTCGTCGCTGATGACGCGGCGCCCGGGCTGTTCCGCTTCGAAACACAGCCCTGGCCACCCCGGCAGCCGTGACGGGGCGCCGCAGCGCCCCGCCGGTGCCCATCAGGTCATGTAGTTGCCGCCGTTGCAGGCAAAGTTGGCGCCGGTCGTGAACCCGGCCTTGTCCGAGGCCAGCCAGCCGACGACGGAGGCGATCTCGTCGGGTTCGCCCAAGCGCCTGACCGGAATGGTGGCGACGATCTTCTCCAGGACATCCTCGCGGATAGCACGAACCATGTCGGTCCCGATATAGCCCGGCGAAACGGTGTTGACCGTGACGCCCTTGCTCGCGACTTCCTGCGCCAGCGCCATCGAGAAGCCGTGCATGCCGGCCTTGGCGGTCGAGTAGTTGGTCTGGCCGAATTGGCCGCGCTGGCCATTCATCGACGAGATATTGATGATGCGTCCCCAGCCGCGCTCCATCATGCCGTCGACGACCTGCTTGGTCACGAAGAACAGCGAGTTCAGGTTGGTATCGATGACGGCCATCCAGTCCTCCACGCTCATCTTGCGAAAGACGCCATCCTTGGTGATCCCGGCGTTATTCACGAGAACGTCGATCTCGCCGACCTCGGCCTTCACCTTGTCGAACGCGGCCTTGGTGCTGTCCCAGTCGGAGACGTTGCCTTCCGAGGCGACGAAGTCGAAGCCGAGCGCCTTCTGCTCGGCCAGCCATTTGTCCTTGCGCGGGGATTTGGGCCCGCAGCCAGCGACGACCCGGATTCCGTCCCGGGCGAGTTGCTGGCAGATAGCCGTCCCGATCCCGCCCATGCCGCCGGTTACGTACGCAACTTTATTGCTCATGCTTGAATGCTCCAGAAGCTGCCTTGGTAATTAATAATTATTTGGCAATCAAAATATTGGCGCCGCGATCGACGCCACTTGGATTCCTGCACAGGTGCGACTCTAAAGCACGGCGTGACAATGAGCAATGACCCCAGGTTACCGGCACCTCCACGATCGTCTCAGTCACAGTCATCATCGCCGGAATGGACGTGACCGTGTTCCAGTTCCTCGGCGCTGGCCGGGCGGATCGCCGTTACCGTGCAGGTAAAGATCAGCGCCATGCCGGCGAGCGGATGGTTGCCGTCGAGCACCACCTTGTCGTCGGCGATCTCGGTCACGCGGTAGATGACGAAATCGTCGTCCTCGCCCTCTTCGGGGCCGCCCTCGAACTGCATGCCGACTTCGAGTTCCCTGGGGAAATCCTTGCGCGGCTCGACCTGGACCATTTCGGCGTCGTAATCGCCAAACGCTTCGTCCGGCTGCAACTTGACCTTGACCGATTCGCCAATCTTCTTGCCCTGCAGGGCCTCCTCGATCTTCGGGAAGATGTCTTCGTAACCCCCATGCAGATAAACGAGCGGCTCGCGCCCTTCGTCCACCACTTCACCATCGGGATCGGTGACGTGATAGTCGAGGGTGATGACGGAATTCCTGGCAACCTGCATGTTCATGAATTGAGTTCCTTGACGAGGCGCAGCACTTCCAGTGCGTGGCCCTTGTAATTGACGTTGTAAAGGGCATGACGAATCACCCCGGATTTGTCGATGACGAACGTCGAGCGGACGATCCCGAATTTCCGGTGACCATCGACCTCCCGCGCCTGCCAGACGCCGTATTGCTTGCAGACAAGGCCCTCTGCATCCGACAGCAGTTCGGTGCCGATGCCCTCGCGGTCGCGAAACTCGGCGTGTTTCAGGCATTCGTCGCGACTGATTCCGAAAAGCACGCAATCCTGACGCTGGAATTCCTCCTCGTGGTCAGAAAAGTCGGTGGCCTCCATCGTACACCCGGGCGTCCCGTCCTTCGGGTAGAAGAAGAGAACGACGTGCTTTCCGCCCCGGTAACTTGCGAGATCGATCCTGGCCATGTCGGCATCCGGCAATGAGAACGCCGGCGCGCAATCGCCAACCTTCAGCAGCATGTAATTCTCCTTGAGCGCTCTTTGGGGTACTGCTGTGAGCGATTCTAGCGGAGGGACATGCTGGTGACTACTGCGGTCAACGCCTTTATTTCGCTTATTTTCCCGGAACTTTTTCCGGTATCTGCACGAAGTTCTCGTCCTGGCGGATCATGCCCAGTTCGAATCGGGCGCGCTCCTCGATCGCGTCATAGCCCTGCTTGAGATCGCGGACCTCGGCGTCGAGGCCCGCATTCCTGATCTCCAGCTTCCTGGTCACTTCCTTCTGCTGCTGCAACTGACGGTCGTAATCCCACACTTTCAGCCAGCCGCCCTTACCCAGCCACAGCGGGTATTGCAGCATGGCAATCAGCGCGAGAAGGCCGACCGTCAGCCAGCGCATCGAGCGTCAGCGCAGGTTGTAGAAGGTCTCGCGACCGGGATACGAGGCGGTATCGCCGAGATCTTCCTCGATCCGCAGCAACTGGTTGTACTTGGCAATGCGGTCGGAACGCGACAGCGAACCCGTCTTGATCTGCCCGGCGTTGAGACCGACAGCGATGTCGGCGATGGTGCTGTCCTCGGTTTCACCGGAGCGATGCGAGATCACCGCGGTGTAGCCGGCCCGCTTGGCCATCTCGATGGCGGCGAAGGTTTCTGACAGCGTGCCGATCTGGTTGATCTTGACCAGAATCGCGTTGCCAATGCCCTGCTTGATGCCTTCCTTGAAGATCCGGGTGTTGGTGACGAAAATGTCGTCGCCGACGATCTGCACCGTCTTGCCCAGGCGCTCGGTCAGCAGTTTCCAGCCGTCCCAGTCGGCTTCGGACATGCCGTCCTCGATCGAAACGATCGGGAACTGGTCGACCAGGTTGGCCAGATAGTCGGCGAACTGGGCCGAGGTCAGGTGGAGATCCTCGCCGGCCAGATGGTACTTGCCATCCTTGTAGAACTCGGAAGCCGCGCAGTCGAGCGCCAGCAGAACGTCCTTGCCGGGAACGTAACCCGCCTTCTCGATCGCCTGCATGATGATCTCGAGCGCCTCGGCATGGCTGCCCAGGTTCGGGGCGAAGCCGCCCTCGTCGCCGACGGCGGTCGAGTGGCCCTTCTTGTCGAGCAGTTTCTTCAGCGCGTGGAAGACCTCGGCACCGCAGCGCAGCGCTTCGCGGAAGGTGCTGGCGCCGACCGGCATGATCATGAATTCCTGAATGTCCAGGCTGTTGTTGGCATGCTCGCCGCCGTTGATGATGTTCATCATCGGCACCGGCATCTGCATTGGGCTCATGCCGCCAAAGTAGCGGTACAGCGGCAGGCCGGATTCCTCGGCGGCCGCCTTGGCGACCGCCATCGAAACCGCCAGGATGGCGTTGGCGCCGAGGCGCGACTTGTTGTCAGTGCCATCGAGGTCGATCATGGTCTGATCGATAAAAGCCTGTTCCTGGGCGTCGAGGCCGATGATGGCTTCGGAAATCTCGGTGTTGACGTTCTCGACCGCCTGCTGGACGCCCTTGCCAAGAAAACGGCCGACATCGCCATCGCGCAACTCGATGGCCTCGCGGGAACCGGTCGAAGCACCGGACGGCACGGCGGCCCGCCCCATGACGCCGCTCTCCAGCAGCACATCGGCTTCAACGGTGGGATTACCACGTGAATCGAGAATCTCCCGTGCCACAACATCAACGATGGAACTCATGATTACTCCTTGGTTTCAATGGTTTGGAATAACAATTTCAACTGGTTTATCAGATACTACCTGGCGGTTTGTTGCAACTCCTCGAAGCCGGCAGACTTGACCGCGCTGTCCAGCGCGACCAGCGTCGTCAGCAGTGATTCCATGCGATCGAGCGGCCAACTGTTCGGGCCGTCCGACCAAGCTTTTTCAGGACACGGGTGGGTTTCCATGAACAGTCCGGAAATGCCGACGGCCACCGCCGCGCGCGCCAGCACCGGCACGAATTCGCGCTGGCCGCCGGAAGTCGCGCCCTGCCCTCCCGGCAACTGCACGCTGTGCGTCGCGTCGAAAACGACCGGACACCCGGTCTCGCGCATGATCGCCAGGCTGCGCATGTCGGAGACAAGGTTGTTGTAGCCGAAGGACGCGCCGCGCTCGCAGACCATCAGATTGTCGGCGCCGTTGTTCACCTCGCGTGCCTTGTCGACGACGTTCTTCATGTCGCCCGGCGCCAAAAATTGCCCCTTCTTGATGTTGACCGGCTTGCCGCAGGAGGCCACGGCGTGGATGAAATCGGTCTGGCGGCACAGGAAGGCCGGTGTCTGCAGCACATCAACCACCGCGGCGACGACCGTCACGTCGGGGATGTCGTGGACGTCGGTCAGCACCGGCACGCCGATCTGGCGCTGCACTTCGGAAAATATCCGCATCCCTTCGTCAAGCCCCAGGCCGCGCACCGACTTGCCGGAACTGCGGTTGGCCTTGTCGTAGCTGGCCTTGAAAATGTAGTTGATCCCCAGTCGACCGCAGACCTCCTTCATGTGGCCGGCGACATCGAGGCACAGTTGCTCCGATTCGGCGGTACAGGGCCCGGCGATCAGGAAAAATGGGTGATCGAGACCCGCTTCAAAACCGCAAAGTTTCATGCCAATCTCCTCCGGGCCCAATGACAGCCTGCGCGGTCGCATCCCCGCAAATCGGGGCCCCTGCTCTGCGCTCCGGCTGTCCCGGCTATCAGCAAAAAAGGCTGGTCAAGACCCGCCTCGAAACCGCAGAGTTTCATTTGCCTTTGGCCTGTTGATTGGCCAGCGCCGCCTTGACGTAGGACGTGAACAGCGGGTGGCCCTGGCGCGGGTTGGAGGTGAATTCGGGGTGGAACTGGCAGCCGACGAACCACGGATGGGCCTCGGCCGGCAGCTCGATCACTTCGCACAGATTGGTACCAGGGGCCCGCCCAGCGACCCTCAGGCCCTTCTCTTCGAGCTGGGCGAGCAGCGTGTTGTTCACTTCGTAGCGATGGCGGTGGCGCTCGGTGATCTCGGCCGCGTTGTAGATTTCGCGGGCCAGCGAGCCTTCGGCCAGCTGGCAGACCTGGGCGCCGAGACGCATGGTGCCGCCGAGGTCGGAATCCTCGCCACGCTTCTCGACCTTGCCGGAGGCATCGAGCCATTCGGTGATCAGGCCGATCACCGGGTACGGCGTGTCCTGAACGAACTCGGTGGAATGGGCGCCCGCCATGCCGGCCACATCGCGGGCGAACTCGACGACGGCCAGTTGCATGCCGAGACAGATGCCAAGGTAAGGCACCCTGTTCTCGCGGGCATGGCGGATCGCGGCGATCTTGCCTTCGGTGCCGCGCCGGCCGAAGCCGCCGGGAACGAGGATGCCATCGACGCCCTTGAGCACCCCGCAGCCTTCCCTCTCGATGTCCTCGGAGTCGATGTACACGATGTCGACCTGACTGCGGGTATGGATGCCGGCGTGTCTGATCGCCTCGATCAGCGACTTGTAGGATTCGGTCAGGTCGACATACTTGCCGACAAAGGCGATCCTGACCCTGTGCTGCGGGTGCTCCAGCGCATCGATCAGCCTTTTCCAGACCGACAGGTCGGCTGCCTTGGCCAGGATGCCGAGTTTGTGGCAGACGATCTCGTCGATCATCTGCTCGTGTAGCATGGCCGGGATCTTGTAGATCGAATCGGCGTCGAGACATTCGATGACGGCTTCCGGCATCACGTTGCAGAACAGCGCGATCTTGCGCCGTTCCTCGACCGGAATCGAACGGTCGGCACGACAGAGCAGGATGTCCGGCTGGATGCCGATTTCGCGCAATTCCTTGACCGAGTGCTGGGTCGGCTTGGTCTTCAGTTCGCCGGCCGTCGGGATGTACGGCAACAGCGTCAGGTGCATGTAGCAGACATTGTTGCGCCCCTCCTCGATGCCCATCTGGCGGATGGCTTCGAGGAACGGCAGCGATTCGATGTCACCGACCGTGCCGCCGACCTCGACGATCGCCACATCGGCGCCCTCGGCGCCGGCCTTGATCTTAGTCTTGATCTCGTCGGTGATGTGCGGAATGACCTGGACCGTCTTGCCGAGATACTCGCCGCGCCGTTCCTTCCTGATCACCGTGTCGTAGACCTGGCCCGTCGTGAAGTTGTTGCGCCGGCTCATCTTGGCGCTGGTGAAACGCTCGTAGTGTCCCAGATCGAGGTCGGTCTCGGCGCCGTCCTCGGTGACGAAAACCTCGCCATGCTGGAAAGGACTCATCGTGCCCGGATCGACGTTGATATAGGGATCGAGCTTGAGGTGGGTGACCCGGATACCGCGCGATTCGAGAATGGCCCCCAGCGACGCGGCGGCGATGCCCTTGCCCAGCGAGGACACGACACCGCCTGTGACGAATACGAATTTGATCATGAAAAGACAGGCTGCGGGAAAGCCAAATGATAGCCGAAAAGGAGACGATTCCCCAAATCGGCATAATCTATAATCCGCGTTTCTCCATTGACCGGCCTTTCTCCCATGTCCCAGTTTTCCTTTGACGTTTCCATCGAAGAGTTCGAAGCCAAGGTTATCGAGCCGTCACTGCAAGTGCCCGTGGTCATCGACTTCTGGGCGCCGTGGTGCGGACCGTGCAAGACGCTCACGCCGCTGCTGGACAAGCTCGCCGACGAGTACGCCGGCCGCTTCCTGCTGGCCAAGGTGGACTCCGACCGGAATCCGGAACTGGCGCAGCACTTCGGCGTGCGCAGCATTCCTTCAGTCAAGGTGCTTTTTCAGGGGCAACTGGTCGACGAGTTCACCGGCGCGTTGCCGGAAGGCCAGATCCGTGCCTTTCTCGACCGCATCGCCCTGCCCGCCGCCGGCGGCAACCTGCGCGAGGAAGCCGCCGCCCTCGTCGCCGAGGGCCGGCTCGAGGAAGCGCTGGCCAAGCTGGT
>ERZ724526.525-NODE-525-length-22095-cov-6.462205_pt1 | contig 22095 bp, 19 predicted proteins | sample MGYA00376059_ERZ724526 | MGnify/ENA primary metagenome ERZ724526 (study PRJEB28724, sample SAMN07190883) | activated sludge metagenome | isolation source: activated sludge of sewage treatment plant in Hong Hong | place: Hong Kong | collected 2016-03-17 ...
AGGATTAAGGCTTGAGTTCGTCGCACATTGTTTGTTATGGAAATTACCTTTGGTATCGATGAAGATCGCTTCACCAGGGGCAACATCTCGGATTAATTTAAATCCGAGTGTATCGAGCGCGACACTTTCGGACGCAACCATATACTCGATACCCTGCTCAGTTTCAGCAGTTCCAAAAACCAAGGGCCGGATCCCTAAACGATCGCGGAAGGCGAGCAGGCCATATCCTGCGATCATGGCGATTACTGCATAAGCACCTTGACATCGTTGGTGTACACCCGCCACAGCCGCAAAAATATCAGCAGGGTCAAGCTGATCACTGGTGGCACATGCTTGTAGCTCATGCGCAAGGACATTTAATAAAACTTCTGAATCTGAGTTTGTGTTCACATGACGGCGATCAGATCGATATAAGGCTTTATTGAGTTCTTCTGCGTTGGTTAAATTGCCATTATGTCCTAGCACGATTCCAAAAGGCGAGTTGACATAGAACGGTTGTGCCTCGGCAGGAGAATCAGCGGAACCCGCTGTTGGATAACGTGCATGGCCTATCCCCATATTACCCAGTAGTGCACGCATATTACGGGTACGGAATACATCTCGTACCATTCCTAGCCCTTTATGCATATAGAAGGTATTGTCTTGAGCAGTTACGATACCCGCCGCATCTTGCCCTCTATGTTGCAACATGAGCAAACCATCATACAGTATTTGGTTTGCAGGAGATTGGGCTACTACGCCAATAATTCCACACATAATCGATTTAATGAGTCCAAACGTGATGCTTTAGAAAATAATGGTATATAAAATAATTCACTTATCAAAGCTAATATGGCCTCGAAAACTCTCAGGTAACCAAGGAATGACTTGAACGGCTGCTTTCTCAAGCGGGTCGCTCAACACAGCTTGTTGCCAAAAAGGCTGCTTTGGTAAAGCGGTAAACCCAGCAGCTAAAACTAAAGACAAGACAATTGCGAATCCTCTCGCTAAACCGAAAATCGATCCTAACACTCTGTCAATAAGGCCAAGACCTACACTTCTGATTAACTTGGACAATAATATAGAGCAAAACATAACTAATAATAAAACAATAAAGAAGACCACAACAAAAAGAGACAACATGCGCAGTGATGGATCTTCTATGACGCGCGGTAGTAAAGGTTCAAAAGATTCCGCATAGCGACTGGCAACGTAAAATGCGATAAACCAACCCGCAAGCGATATGATTTCCTTGATGACACCCCGGGTAATTCCCAAAAAAACAGAAATAAACCCAATACCTATAACAATATAATCAAGAATTGTCATCAATCAGTAGCAAATATACTCAAAGTGCTATTTGGGATCAGCCTATCGACTCGTTACAACTCCGCTTAACCCCATTCTTTTGAGTTTCTCATATTCATCTTCCGCTGCCTTTCTAGTCGAAAAGGGTCCGACACGGACTCTGACCATTTCATTATGTCCAACTTTAATTGTTTCAACGTATGCGCCATTGATTCCACTTGCAGTTAAATTCTGTAGCTGCTGTTTCGCTTTAAGTGGATCTGAAAAAGCACCTAACTGGATAACAAAAACACCTTCAGCTGCTTTAGGTTGGGGTGTTTCTGGCGTTTTGTTTAATTGAGCAACTGGTTTGTGATATTGAGGCTTAGATAAGGGGATAGGTGTACCTTGATCGTTACTAGATTCTTCCTGGGCTTCCTCAGCAATTTGAGGCGATCCTTGAGGAATCATTGCTAATAATTCGTCCGGTTGATCGGTTGAAGCATCGGTTTCATCACCAGAAGGATCAGTTGGCATCATCCATGGATAATTTTCTGTCACTAAATCTTCTGAAGGAATCTGAATATCTATTTCCTGGCGCTCTTGTGTCGATTCTTCATCAAATAGCATCGGTAGAAATATAACTAATAAAGTCACTAAGGTAATTGCACCCAATAGGCGTCTACGAGCACGTTTTCTTAACAATAATTCTTCTTCGCTAATATTTCTGACCATTATTATTACCCTTTGATCATTAATCAAAAATGATACTTTACTATGTAAACGCTAAAATAGCACTTACGGTGTAGAATGAACCAAAGACGCATATTCTATCATTTTTGCCGGCTTGCTTTTGTGCAAATGCATAAGCATCCGATAAATCAGAAAATGAATGAATAGCATTGCTGTGGGTGATGTTGCTGATTATCGATGCAATTTCTTCTGCTTGGGCTCCTCGCGCAGAATGAATGGTTCCAATTAGCCATACATCGATATGGTTTTTTAGTGTTTGAATAACTGAAGCGATATCCTTATCTTTTAACATTCCGATAACCGCATAGGTTTTGGGGAATGGTGGTCCCATTTGATCTAAATTTTCAGCAAGGACTTTTGCTGCCGCTGGGTTATGCGCGACATCTAAAATGACCCGAGGGCTTCCTGGTAATACTTGAAATCTACCTTTTAACGTTGTCTCTACCAGGCCACGCCGAATCGCTTGATTATCAACCGGGAGCTCATCTTTGAGACAATCCAATGCGGCAAAGCAAGCAGATGCATTTCTTAATTGAAATGATCCTCTAAGCGAGGGATAAGGAAGCGCATATACGTTATTGTGGGGCCCATAGAAGTTCCATTGAAGATTGCCTTGGGTGGAATAACTGAAATCCTGATTAATCCTAAAAAATTTTGCCCCTAGCTCATCTATCTTCATTTGTATGCTGGGTGGGATATCCGGTTCGCTGCAAATTGCATAGCGACCTTTTCTAAAGATCCCTATTTTTTCCAGGCCAATCTCTTCCCTCGTTTCTCCAAGATAATCCATATGATCAAGATCAATACTGGCGAGAATTGCACAATCTGCATCAAAAATATTTACCGCATCTAGACGTCCACCCAAGCCAACTTCTAATATTGCCACATCCACGTTTGATTCGATAAATAAGTGCATGGCAGCTAATGTGCCAAATTCGAAATAAGTGAGCGTGACTTGGCTTTGCAACCGAGCGCTTTCGATAGTTTCAAAAGCGCGACATATCTCGGCATCGCTAACTTCTTGTTGCAATATCCGGATACGTTCATTGAAAGTGAGTAAGTGGGGTGAAGTATAACAACCAACCCGATAGCCTGCGGCGCTGAGCGTCGTTTCCAACATCGCACAGATCGACCCTTTGCCATTTGTGCCACCGACTGTAATTACTGGAAATGAAGGCGTAAGGCAAAGGTTATCTTTTACGCGCTTTACCCGATCCAAACCTAGATCGATCGTAAAGGGATGTAGATTTTCAAGATAGGCGAGCCAATCAGCTAATGAGCGAGGTTCCACGAAAAGGAGACAACCTTGAAGGTTGAGAAATCAAAAAAGTGAAAATACTCCGCGTTGCTTATTTAAGAGGGGGGTAGCAAGGTTGCGGCTGATTTAGGGCTTGGGGTTCGCATCAAAAGCGTGAATAAATTAACGAGCTTTTCACGCATGTGGCGGCGATCTACAATTAAATCGATAGCGCCATGTTCCAATAAAAATTCAGCCCGTTGAAATCCCTCGGGTAAGGTTTGTCGCACCGTTTGTTCAATGACACGTGGTCCAGCAAAACCAATCAATGCACCCGGCTCAGCGATTACAATATCACCAATGAATGCGAAACTAGCCGAAACACCTCCCATGGTAGGATCAGTTAATACCGAAATAAACGGTAGCTTTTCCTTACTCATTTGTGTCAATGCTGCAGAGGTTTTAGCCATTTGCATCAATGAGAATAAACCTTCCTGCATGCGCGCTCCGCCGCTTGCAGCAAAGCAAACAAACGGTAAGTGTTGATTAATGCTGACTCGAACACCTCTAACGAATCGTTCCCCGACAACAGAACCCATAGAGCCGCCCATAAAACCGAATTCAAAGGCGGCGACAATCACTGGAGTGGCTTTTATTTTACCCTGCATCACGACGAGCGCATCGTCTTCATCGGTGCTGCTATTTGCCTGAATTAAGCGGTCGGTATAACGTTTACTATCTCTAAATTTAAGGGGGTCTTGTGGTTTTACTTCAACACCGATCTCAATACGCTCTTCTGGATCAAGCAGCATATCGATCCGATTTCTAGCAGAAATTCGATTGTGATAGCCACATTTGGGGCAAACGTTAAAATTTTTAGCTAGATCGGTATAATATAATACAGCTTCGCAAGCGATACATTTGCTCCATAACCCTTCGGGTACAACTTTCTTTTCACCGTTTTCTTTGGGTTTTATTTTGGGTGGAATAATTCGTTGAAACCAGCTCATTCTTTCTTGTTTTTGTAATTATAATGGTCGACGTTAATTTGTCTCATCGATAGCGCTGCGCATAGAACTTACTAGACTGCTTAATGTTTCAAGTAATGAATTCTCAGGTGCTTTTTCGATTTCTTCAATAATACGACTGCCGATTACTACCGCATCCGCCAGTTTCGAGATTGCTTTTGCTGTTTGTGGGTCCCGTATACCGAATCCAACCCCAATGGGTATAGATACTAATGTTCGGACTTGCGCTAACTTTGTTTGTACTTCGGTTAGATCAAGATGGGAAGCACCTGTGACCCCTTTCAAGGAAACATAGTAAAGATAGCCTTGCGCAAGCTTGGCAACTTGCTTCACACGCTCAATCGGTGTTGTGGGAGACAATAAGAAAATGGGATCAATGCCGGCAGCACTAAGTTGTTGTGCCCACTCAGTTGATTCTTCTGGAGGGTAATCAACGACCAGTATCCCGTCAACACCCGATTCTTTTGCAGTTGAAATAAAATGGTCAACGCCCATTGCTTCTACGGGGTTGGCATAACCCATTAAAACAACCGGAGTAAGTGTATCGGTTTTTCTAAATTCCGCGACCATAGCGATTACATTTGCTAGGCTTACGCCATTTGCTAGCGCTCGTTCAGACGATCGTTGAATTGTCGGGCCATCCGCCATTGGATCAGAGAAAGGAACGCCTAACTCAATAAGATTAGCGCCTGCTTTTACCAGTGTATGCATCAACGGTACGGTTACTTCAGGTTTGGGGTCGCCTGCTGTAATAAATGGGATCAAGACTTTCTGATTTGCAGATTTTAACTTGGAAAATGTTGCAGCAATTCGGTTCATGTAGAAATAGTAAGTGATTTTCAATCGCTACTTAAGCGTTAAATTAAAAAGTAATGCCTGAATATTGAGCAACTGTCATCATATCCTTATCACCGCGTCCAGATAAGTTTACCAATAGTAATTTATCTTTTCCGAGTGTAGGGGAAAGCTTGGCGGCATAAGCCAAAGCGTGGCTCGATTCAAGCGCAGGGATTATGCCTTCAAAGCGACAGAGTGCATGGAATGCTGATAATGCTTCATCATCTGTGATCGCAACATACTCAGCTCGATTACTATCTTTAAGCCATGCGTGCTCAGGACCTACACCAGGATAATCTAAACCAGCAGATATCGAGTGGGTTTCAATAATTTGACCATGATCATCTTGAATTAAATAAGTTCGGTTACCGTGCAGCACACCGGGTCGGCCTGTTACTAGCGTGGCAGCATGTTGATTCGAATTAATTCCTTTTCCACCCGCCTCAACACCAATCATACGAACTGTCTCATCATCGATATAAGGATAGAACAAACCAAGCGCATTGGATCCACCCCCGACACATGCAATAAGCGCATCAGGCTGGCGTCCATACTCTTGCTGCATTTGATCTTTTACTTCTTTACCAATAATTGCCTGAAAATCGCGCACCATCATAGGGTAGGGATGAGGGCCAGCTACTGTTCCGATAATATAATAAGTGCTTTCCACATTGGTAACCCAGTCGCGCATTGCTTCATTGAGAGCATCTTTGAGTGTACGGGAGCCAGACTCAACGGGTATGACTTGTGCACCTAGCAATTTCATTCTATAAACATTCATTGCTTGGCGTTTAACATCTTCAGAACCCATATAAACGACACATTCCATGCCTTGACGTGCTGCTACTGTCGCTGTTGCCACACCATGCTGACCGGCACCTGTTTCAGCAATGACCCGTTTTTTGTTCATACGCTTTGCTAGTAGCGCTTGACCAACTGTATTATTGATCTTGTGCGCGCCCGTATGATTTAGATCTTCACGTTTGAGAAGAATCTGAGCACCTCCTAAATGGTCAGACCAACGTTTTGCATGATAAATAGGGGTAGGACGCCCAACGTAGTGTTTGAGCTCATAAGCAAACTCTGTTTGAAACGCTTTATCAGCTTGATAATAAAGATATTGAGTCCGCAGCTCTTCCAGCGCTGTCATGAGGGTTTCGGCCACAAATTTACCGCCATAAGGACCGAAGTGGCCTTTCTCATCAGGAAGATTATATGCACTCACAATTTTTAACCCTTTGCATAAACGCAGAAATTTTATTGATATCCTTAATACCTTTGCTTGCTTCAACACCACTTGATACATCAACAGCCCATGGTTTTACCTTCGTTATTGCATGAACTACATTATCAGGCGTTAATCCGCCAGACAATATAATTGGAAGCGGGAGATTGGCTGGAATCAATGTCCAATCAAAAACTTCACCTGTTCCACCCGGCAGATTGGCACTATAAGTATCTAACAGAAGCGCTTTTGCACTTTGGTATCGATTTGCGTATTCTAGCAGATCCATATCTTCCTTGATACGAAGCGCTTTAACATAAGGGAGCGAGAATTGATCACAAAACTCGGGAGACTCATTTCCATGAAATTGTAACAAACCTAAATTAGCGATGGTTGCTGTTTCATGGACCCACTCAACGGTTGGGTCAACGTAAACCCCTACTGTTGTTACAAATGCAGGTATGGTTTTAGTGATGGGTCTTGCTTGTTGAGGTAAGATGTTTCGAGCGCTTTGCTGCCAAAAGACAAAACCAATAGCATCGGCACCAGAGGATATTGCTGCCAGTGCATCTTCAGTTCGTGTGATACCACAAATTTTTACTCGAGTACGCATGTGAGTTTTATTGTTATTATGTTTAACACGTTGCTCAGTTGTTGGTTTGTTTTTTTATGAATACCTCTAAGGCCGTGATGTCGCAAGGTGAATCATTTAATGTAGGGAGATTCCAGCGAGTATCATATTTTACCTCAGCTAAGTATAAGCCATATGGGGAAAAAGTTGGTGCTGCACGTTTCCGGTCACGACTTTCTAATACTGCGGTGATCCAGCTGGGTTGATGGCGATTTGCGCCGACATAAATCAAGCTACCAACGATATTACGGACCATGTGATGTAAAAAACCGTTTGCCCTGAATTCGAATTTTAAGAAATCGCCTTGTTGCGTTATCTTAAGTTTTGTCAGTTTACGGACGGGATTTTTGGCTTGGCACTCAGCGGTACGAAATGCACTAAAATCATGTTCTCCTAGTAAGCTGTCGGCTGCTTTTTGCATATCATCGACATTCAGTGGTTCATGAAACCAACCTACTTTGTGTTGAAATAAACCAGGCCTCGTTGGACGATTCAGGAGATAATACAAATAGCACCGCTCTAGGGCGCTGTAACGGGCATGAAACCGATTATCAACTTCACATGCCCACAGAATAGAAATATCTGGCGGGAGCAATGCGTTGACACCTCTAACCCATGCGCTTTGCGGACGTTTTGTGTTGGTTTCGAAATGAACAACCTGTGATAACGCGTGGACGCCTGCGTCAGTTCTACCTGCTGCGACGACTCTAATCGAGTCATCGCAGGCAATTTTAGTTAGAGCGTGCTCTAATGTGTCTTGAAGTGATAAACAATTAGGTTGACTTTGCCATCCATGGTAGCGACTACCATCATATTCCAGCGCTAAGGCAATTTTCACAGAAATTAGCTAAAGCAGCCAGCCCTCACAAATCCCTTAATAAATAGATAAACTGTATTAAGCGCTTGTATTGATCTCATCAAGAAGAGTTCTTGCGAGCATTTGTTGCTCATCACTACCTTCTTTTAGCACTTCTTCTAAAATTTCTTTTGCACCTTCCTTATCATCCATTTCAAGATAAGCTTTAGCTAAGTCAATTTTCGTTGCGACTTCTTCTTGCCATTCCGAGGTAACTGATTCTGAATGTGTAGCGGCTTTCTCATGCTGTGATGTATCTTCATCTAGATCTAATTTGATATCAGTAAGGTTTAGTTTAGTTAGTTGATCATCAAATGACTGAGTAATAGGTTCATTATCTGCTGTTCCAGAGAAACTATTTGAAGTTTTATTCACATCTTCGGGTAGATCGATATGGAAATCCATATCGTGACTGATAGAAGCCGTTTGCGTATTTTGGGGTTGATCAGAGGAAAAATCTAAAATAAAGTCTTGATGGGAAGCCGCATCTTTTTGATCAATTGTTTCTTCAAGTTGAGGAGACAATTGATTCGTTTCGCTCATATCAAATTTAAACTCTTGCGCAGATTCAGTTGCACGCGTATTTTCTAATCCTGAGTCAAATTGCTGCTGGTCCCTATCGTTTGTATGGCTAGGAATAAAGCCCTCATCGGTATTTTTGCCAAAAAAGAAACCGCTTGCAGCATGGGATAAATTAGTTTGGTTACTATCCTTAGGAGAATTTACATCATTAAGTTCATTTGAGAGAGGGGTATCCGGTTTAGTATCAAATTGATTAATAGCAGATTCGGAAGCGAAAGTACTGGAAAACGCTGTACTTGCTTCTTCTTCGTTTCTAATTGATTTTTCTTCAGCAAAATTGATTTCGTCTTCATCAATATTGTTTGCTTGCGATTTCTTGCGCCGAACATACGAAATTCCTAACCACCCCGTTAATAACGTGATAAGTATGCCACCCACGATTTCGATGTTCTCTGTTGTAAAATCAACCAGTTCTGAGACAAAACCCATCATTTGTTCAACGAAATCTGTTTCAGGTTCAGGCGGTGTAGGTGCCGGTATAGGGGTATTTTGCAATATCGAAGGAGCTGGAAGACTTGGAGCAGTGATTGAATCTGATTGTAGTGACAGTTCTTCGGTTTGAGCAGGTTCTTGCAAGGACGCTATATCATCAGCAGGTTTATCAGAAGCGATTTCTTTGTCATCAGCTAGCTGAGTCGGTGGCGTAGGATTAGTCTGCGTTTGCTCTGCTTGTTTTTGTATATCTGCCATTCCAGCATTCTTGATTTCAAGCAACCGTTGTAAACGCTCTATGTTGTGCTCAAGCATTGAGACGCGTTCATTTGCTTCAGTTAATGCTCTATCTTTGGCAATTGCATCCTCTTCCATCATTCGCACATAATCTTGAGATGGTTCAGATGGCTGAGAATCTGGTTTACCTACATTATTTTTGCCGTCACCAAGTTGTTCCCCCTTAGATAAAATCAAAACTTCAGTAGGGGCATCTTCTTTCTTCAACTTGGGTTCTTCAACCGTTGCTGTAATCTTACCCGTTGCTGTCTGCTTTAATTCTTGCCGCTGAGGTGATTGGTTCGTTGAAGTAGTTCCTGCCGTTGCAACTCTTTGTCGATAATTTTGCCAATCAGCGATTTGAGTTTTAACTTCACGATTTGCTTCTTTGCGCGCGATTGCGGAAACCTCATTCTGATCAGGAATGCGGAGTATGGTGCCAACCTTAAGCAAGTTCATGTTTTTCTCGAAGAAAGCACTTCGATTAGCTCGATACAACGCAACCAACATTTGATTTAGATCGACTCCATCTGGCGTTACTTGTCGGGCAATTCTTGTTAAAGTATCACCTTTAACGACGGGACCGTAAGTATCGCTAGCTGTACTAGATGTTCTAGCTTTTGGGGTGGGTTGTTTTGGTTTCTGCTTGCTTTGATTATTCTGTGCTGATGTTGCGGGTGCCCTAGCAATTTGCGGCGCAGCTTCCGTAACCGGTGAAACAACGGGACTGGCGGGTTCTGCGATATTGGTATCTACAGGATCAAGCAATACCGTATATTCACGTAGTAATCGACCCGAAGACCAATTTAATTCGATAAGAAGATTTAAAAACGGCTCATTAATCGATTGCGGTGAACTAATCTGAATATAGGGTTGGCCATTCGCACGCTTTTCAACTGAAATAACTAACGATGAATGATAAGGTGCAAGTGCAACACCGGCCTGACGAAAGGCTTCGGGTGAAGCAACTCGAGCCACCAGCGATGGGATTTCATCGTTCTTGACCGATACCAACTCGATCTCTGCTCTTAGCGGTTGCCCAAGTGATGAGCCTAAGGTTAACTTGCCTAATCCAGCCGCATTAACTAGAAAAGGAAATGCAATCAATACTACTAACCAACACGCCCTAAGATAGATTTTATTCACTGGGTTTTCCTCACAATTTTTAGAACAGATTGTATGCCAATATCAAGCCAATTGGCAAAACAAGTAATAATAATCAAGTATTAGAATGATAAATGATTCTTGACTATTCTATTTGACTTGAATAAAGAGGCAAAATGGCTTCGATTCTAAAAGTAATTAATTTTCTACCAGTATTCTTAACATTCTTCGTAATGGCTCAGCAGCCCCCCAGAGCAATTGATCACCCACAGTGAAAGCTGTTAAATACTCACCCCCCATGCTCAATTTACGGATACGGCCAACATGAACATCTAATTTTCCTGTAACCGCAACTGGGGTAAGCTCCTTTGTTGTTTTCTCTCTTTCATTTGGAATCACGCGGACCCAATCATTTGATTGGGCGATAACATCCTCAATTTCATTTAAAGGAATATCTTGCTTTAATTTTATAGTTAATGCCTGACTATGGCATCGCATAGCGCCAATTCGGACGCAAAGACCATCAACAGGAACCGGCTTGCTTTGATGCCCAAGAATTTTGTTCGTTTCCGCTTGACCCTTCCATTCTTCTCTACTTTGTCCTTGCGCCACTTCACGATCAATCCAGGGAATCAAGCTACCTGCTAATGGAACACCAAAATTTTCAACTGGAAATTTTTTATCCCTAAGTTTTTCCGAAACTTCTCGATCAATGTCCAATATGCTTGAAGCGGGGTTATTTAATAATTCTTCCGCAACATGATGTGCCTCTCCCATTTGCTGTAAAAGCTCGCGCATATTCTGAGCACCCGCACCCGATGCCGCTTGGTAAGTCATGGCGCTCATCCATTCCACCATATCATTTTCAAATAGCCCGCCAATACCCATCAACATTAAACTCACCGTACAATTACCACCGATATAGTTTTTTGTGCCTTCATGCAAAGCTTGTTTAATGACTGGCATATTAACAGGATCAAGGATGATTACCGCATCATCCTTCATTCTTAACGTCGATGCTGCATCAATCCAGTAGCCTTTCCAACCAGCCTCACGTAATTTTCCAAAGACTTCATTGGTATAATCACCACCTTGACATGTGATGATGGTATCCATCTTCTTGAGTTCAGAAAGATCATGGGCGTCTTTGAGCGGAGGAATTTCTTGGCCTATATCCGGACCTTTGCCATTCTTCTGAGAGGTAGAGAAAAAAATAGGCTCTACCAGTGAAAAATCATTTTCTTCGCGCATACGCTGCATGAGAACGGATCCAACCATTCCGCGCCAACCTACAAAACCAACCTGTTTCATTTAATTAAATTAACCTTTGTTAAAATAGTTCTTGTATTAAATATGCACAGCCTGTTTAGATTACAAGTTGTGATTACTAATAAAGTTACGATTAAGCAAGAAAATGATTGTAAATTCAAATAATTTTCATGGCTATAGATTTGCGAGTACTGCATTTCCCATTTCTGCTGTACCAACCTTAATCATTCCTTGTTCAAAGATATCGACAGTACGATAACCTGATGCTAGTACTTTTTTAACTGCATCTTCGATGCGTGACGCTGCCGTATCTTGATTAAAGGTATAACGCAACATCATCGAAACAGATAACAGCGTAGCTAGGGGATTAGCTAAATTTTTACCGGCGATATCTGGAGCAGAGCCATGAATCGGTTCATATAATCCTTTATTGAACTCGTTTAACGAAGCGGAAGGTAACATGCCAATTGAGCCGGTTAGCATAGATGCTTCGTCGGATAGTATGTCCCCAAACATATTGCCTGTTACAATGACATCAAATTGCTTTGGATTTCGAATTAACTGCATCGCAGCGTTATCGACTAGCATATGAGAAAGAGCCACATCCGGGTATTCTTTTGCAACTTCTTCTACGACATTACGCCATAATTGGGTACATTCCAACACATTCATCTTATCAACTGAACACAACTTGCTACTTCTTTTGCGTGCGGCTTGAAATGCTACATGGGCGATGCGGCGTATTTCAGATTCTGTATAGATCATCGTATTAAAACCAACCCGTTGCCCATCGCGTACTTCAATACCACGGGGTGTTCCAAAGTAAATATCGCCAGTTAGTTCGCGAACGATAAGAATATCTAGATTGGCTACAATTTCTGGCTTCAATGTGGAGGCATTGGCCAATTCTGGATAAAGTTGCGCTGGGCGTAGATTTGCAAAGAAATTTAATGCTTTGCGAATTGCTAATAGCCCTTGTTCAGGGCGTTTTTCGCGTGGTAATTGATCGTACTTAGGCCCACCGACTGCCCCCAGTAAGATAGCATCAGCTTCTTCAGCGAGGCGGTGCGTTGCTTCAGGAAAAGGGTCGTTGTATTTATCGACCGCTGAACCGCCAATGAAGCCATGTTCTAATTCAATTTTTAAACCATCACTCGCAAGCGCCATTAGGATTTTTTCAGCTTGCTGCGTAATTTCTGGACCGATCCCATCTCCGGGTAAAACTGCTATTTTCATTGCGTGATTTGAATTGTGTGAATGCGATTAAATAAACAACCAAGGTTGTTCACTTTGTCGTTTTTGCTCGAAAAGCTTAATTTTATCTGTGTGCTGTAATGTCAAGCCGATTTCATCTAATCCATTGATTAAACAATGTTTCCTAAATGAGTCCACATCGAAATGATAACATTCTTTCGTGGGTGTCGTGACAGTCTGTGCTTCTAGGTTAATTGCTAAGCGATAACCTTCTGTCGCTTGGATTTGAGCGATAAGTTTTTCAACAACTTTTGAATCGAGCACGATCGGCAATAATCCAATTTTAAAGCAGTTATTAAAAAAGATATCCGCAAAACTAGGTGCAATAATCACTTCAAAGCCATAATCTTGAAGCGCCCATGGTGCATGCTCTCTGCTTGATCCACAACCGAAATTATCGCGCGTCACTAAGATGCGAGCACCCTGATAACGTGGGAAATTAAGTACAAAATCAGGGTTTAATTTTCGGTGAAGATTTTCTTTTCCTGGTTCTCCTGTATCTAAGAATCGCCATTCGTCGAATAAATTTTGACCAAAACCCGAGCGCTTAATTGATTTTAAGAATTGCTTAGGAATAATTGCATCGGTATCTACGTTCGATCGATCAAGCGGTACGGCCAATCCATCACAATCAGTAAATTTTTTCATGGCTTATGTTATTGAGCCGTTCTCTCGATGGCTTCGCCGCCCCGCTGAATGTCTTTACCAAAACCTTGTAACGTATTGCAACCCGTTAGGCATAGCGTCATCAAAAATGCTGATAAAAGTATGAATGGTTTCATGGTTGTTATCTCCTTTTCATGGTTTGTCAGTTAACCATTAGTGTATCAAACGAACATCTACAAAATGACCAGCGACAGCGGCGGCTGCTGCCATCGCCGGACTTACCAAATGGGTTCTTCCTCCAGGACCTTGCCTACCTTCGAAGTTACGATTTGACGTGGAAGCACAGCGTTCTCCTGGCAGAAGCTTATCATCATTCATGGCTAAACACATTGAGCAGCCAGGCTCGCGCCATTCAAATCCGGCAGCGCGAAAGATTTGATCAAGGCCTTCTTGTTCAGCCTGGGATTTCACTAAACCAGAGCCAGGAACAACGATTGCCAATTTAATGTTGTCCGCAATACGCTTACCTTTTAGAATTGATGCAGCTTCTCGCAAATCTTCGATACGTGAGTTAGTGCACGACCCAATAAAAATTTTATCGAGATAAATCGCTTGGATCGGTGTATTGGGTTTGATGCCCATATATTTCAGTGCACTCTCTACATCATTACGTTTGTTGGGATCGAAAATCGATTCAGGATCAGGAACGGAGCCTTCGATCGACGTAACCATTTCAGGAGAAGTTCCCCAGGTAACTTGTGGGCTGATTTCAGCGGCATTAACTGTTACGACACAATCAAAAACTGCACCCTCATCACTTTTTAATGTTCTCCAATAGTTAACCGCACTTTCCCACATTTGGCCTTTGGGTGCGAATGGTCGACCTTTAATATAATCGATCGTAGTATCATCGACAGCAATCATTCCAGCGCGTGCGCCAGCTTCGATAGCCATGTTGCAGAGTGTCATCCTTCCTTCCATGGAGAGTGATCGGATCGCATTTCCAGCAAATTCAATTGCGTAGCCGGTTCCACCGGCTGTTCCAATCTTGCCAATAATGTTTAAAGCAATATCTTTGGCAGTTACGCCTTTACCTAGCACTCCTTCTACTAATACTTGCATTGATTTAGACTTTTTAGCTACCAAGCATTGTGTGGCGAGTACATGTTCCACCTCTGAGGTACCGATCCCAAAAGCCAAGCATGCAAATGCACCGTGAGTACTGGTGTGGGAATCACCGCACACTACGGTCATTCCCGGTAGCGTTGCACCTTGCTCTGGGCCAATCACATGAACAATTCCTTGACGTAGATCATTCATTTTAAACTCGGTAATTCCTAACTCATCACAATTTTGATCTAGGGTTTCGATTTGCAATTGCGAGGTGGGGTCACTGATACCATTTTTTCTGTTGGTAGTGGGAACATTGTGGTCAGCAACTGCTAAAATGGAACGGGTTCTCCAAGGTTTTCTCCCGGCCAATTTCAATCCTTCGAATGCCTGAGGGCTAGTAACTTCATGTACTAAATGGCGATCGATATACAAAAGCACAGTGCTATCGGGTTTATCCGATTCTGCATGCACTACGTGAGCTTCCCATAATTTGTCGTATAAGGTCTTCATTTTTCAATCGTCTAAAAGAACAAGAATATTATCCTATCTCGCTTAAACAAGAAATAACTTGTCTGGATTCGATCATCAGCTTTTGCGAAATTACGCCTACTTCATTCCAAGGATGTGAATGTTACAATTACTCCAATGGATATTTAATTAAAACAGGATCAAAAGGATTATTTTATGGCTGCAATCGAATCCGTGTTACACGAAACGCGCATTTTCCCGCCTTCGGTTGAATTTGTGCAGCAAGCGAATATTTCGGGGAATGAGTCCTATCGCGCGTTATGTGCTGAAGCAGAAAATGATTATCTGGGTTTCTGGAGTAAGTTAGCCAAGCAACATATTATGTGGCACAAGCCTTTTACCAAAATACTCAATGATTCAGATGCTCCTTTTTTTAAATGGTTTGAGGACGGTGAATTAAATATTTCTTATAACTGCCTGGATCGCCATTTAAGAAACCAGCCTGATAAAGTAGCCATTCGATTTGAAGCGGATGATGGGAAAGTAACTCATTGCACCTATCGTGAGCTTTATCATCAAGTCTGTCAGTTTGCGAATGGACTTAAAGCATTGAATATCAAGAAAGGTGACCGAGTCATCATTTATATGCCAATGCGCATTGAAGCGGTCGTTGCGATGCAAGCTTGCGCACGAATTGGTGCGATCCACTCAGTAGTATTTGGCGGGTTTTCTGCTAAAAGCCTTCACGAAAGAATCGTTGATGCGGGAGCGATTGCCGTTATTACTGCCGATGAGCAAACTCGAGGCGGTAAGCAACACCCACTAAAATTGACCGTCGATGAAGCGATCAGTATGGGCAATACGGAATCCGTTCAATCTGTCATTGTGTATAAACATACCGGTACTAGCGTTCCATGGCAAAATGGTCGTGATGTTTGGTGGCATGAGTTGATCCAAGATAGGGCTCTCGATTGTGATCCGGAATGGGTGAATGCAGAACATCCATTGTTTACGCTTTATACCTCCGGATCTACCGGTAAACCCAAAGGTGTGCAACATTCCTCAGCAGGTTATTTACTTGGAACCATTGTCAGCATGCAGTGGATTTTTGATTATAAGCCTTCAGATATTTTCTGGTGCACAGCTGATGTGGGGTGGATTACCGGGCATAGCTATGTTGCGTATGGCCCACTCGCTGTAGGTGCAACACAGGTAATATTCGAAGGTATTCCCACTTATCCTGATGCAGGGCGTTTCTGGCGTATTATTCAAAATCATCAAGTAACAATCTTTTATACGGCCCCGACAGCAATTCGATCTTTGATCAAGCTGGGGGTAGATTTACCAAAACAATATGACTTGTCTTCCCTGCGTTTGCTTGGTTCAGTGGGTGAGCCTATCAATCCGGAAGCGTGGATGTGGTATTACACCGTTGTAGGTCAATCACGTTGCCCCATCGTCGATACTTGGTGGCAGACGGAAACGGGCTGCCACATGATTGCCCCTACACCAGGCGCTATGCCGCTCAAACCAGGGTCATGTACATTTCCTCTACCGGGCATCAGTGTAGCGATTGTTGACGAAGCGGGTCATGATGTTGAGCAAGGCAAAGGAGGATTCTTAGTCATCAAACGTCCCTTTCCTTCTCAAATTCGAACCCTATGGGGTGATCCAGCGCGTTTTAAGAAAACGTATTTTCCTCATGATATTGGTGATGGGCGCTATTATTTAGCGGGTGACTCAGCACATCGTGATAAGGACGGATATTTCTGGATTATGGGGAGAATTGATGATGTATTGAATGTATCGGGACATCGCTTAGGGACCATGGAAATTGAATCCGCGCTCGTGGCTAATCCATTAGTTGCTGAAGCAGCCGTCGTTGGTAAGCCGCATGAGATCAAAGGAGAAGCTGTTGTAGCCTTTGTTGTGCTTAAAGAAAAGTCACCGCAAGGTGAGCAAGCCCAAGAAATCGCCCATATCCTTCGTGACTGGGTAGCAAAGGAAATCGGCCCCATTGCAAAACCAGAAGAAATTCGGTTTGGTGACAATCTTCCTAAAACACGATCAGGGAAAATAATGCGGCGATTGCTTCGTTCCCTTGCAAAAGGCGAAGAAATTACGCAAGACACTTCGACGCTAGAAAATCCAGCTATTCTTGACCAATTAAAGCAATCAATCAATTGACCAATTTTCTTGTGAATTGGTTACATAAAGATTTTTAATAATAATTCTATGAATTTTCCAAATACTATCGATTTTCCTCATGGGATCAGTGCGATTGATGCCCAATATCACCGACCGGGACGCGCAGCGATTCATTTGATCGTTGAGAAGGGTGTCGCAGCAATCGTCGATACCGGAACAAAATTTTCAATTCCTGGTGTTATCGCAGTACTGGAGCACAAGCAGATTTCACTTGAAAACGTAGCCTATGTTTTTCTAACGCATATCCATTTGGATCATGCAGGTGGGGCAAGCGAATTGATGCGATTGCTTCCTAACGCGCAATTAGTAGTCCACCCGCGTGGAGCGAAATATATGATAAATCCTGCCAAATTGATTGCGGGTGTCAAAGCAGTTTACGGTGAAGCAGAATTTGCGCGACTCTATGGTGAGATATATCCGATCGATGCAGATCGGGTAGTGGAAGCGCCTGATGAGACTTATGTTGAGCTAAATGGTAGACAATTATTGTTGCTAGACACCCCTGGTCATGCGCGCCATCATTATTGCATCTTTGATGCACAGAGCCAGTCATTTTTTACTGGTGATACCTTTGGGGTTTCCTACCGAGAATTGGATGTTGATGGACTAGAATTTGTATTTCCTACTACGACACCCGTTCAATTTGATCCTGATGCCGCTCATGCATCCATCGATCGCATCATGAGTTACCATCCTCAATTTGCTTATTTGGCACATTACAGCCGAATTGGCAATTTATCGCATCATGCGCAACAAATGCATGCGCTAATTGATGAATTTGTGCATATTGCAAATCGTGCAGTTACCCAAAATGAAAGACATCTCTATATGGTGCAAGCGATGCAAGCGCTACTAGAGCGGCGCTTACAAGCGCATGGTTGTAAATTGCTTCCTGACGCGATATTTGATCTTTTGAAAGTTGACATCAAGCTCAATACGCTTGGATTAGAAACCTGGCTTGATCAGGCTGAAACTTCGAATAAGTCTTGATTTATCCAACATCAGCAGTAGTTGTGCGCGATTTTGAATCAATGTGATCGTGTTGGGGTTGTGATTTGGAATCTTAAAGATTCTTACCTTTTTATAGCCAGAAGATATGGAACGGATAACGGGTTTCCAGCAATTACGTTTTAGCATTGCATTTACTTATAAGACACTGTTGTACTTAATCAGTATTTTGATGTTATTGCTAGTTACAACGGGTAATCATTTCGCTCAAGCAAATGCATTCGTATTGCAGGAAAAATTAGCGCATATTCCCGTTACTACAGCGAATGAAACGAGTTTGACTACGTTGAAACGTTTCTATGCAAAACGAGACTATCAGCCGATTTGGTGGGGATCAAGCTCCACGTCTGGAATCAGTATTGATAAAGTGATTTCTTTTATCGGTAGCGCTGAACAGCATGGATTGGATAATCAAGATTATGAGTTAAATAAGCTTATTCAGTTACAAAAGCGAGATGGCGTTGATTCACCCTCACTCGAATTAGAATTAACAGCGATACAGTCTTTATTAATGCTGGCAAAGGATTTGAGAAGTGGTCGTTTGCTCGCCTCAAAGGCCGATCCAGACTGGCATATCGAGCAACACCGATTTGATCCTGTAGATTATCTCAATGATGCAATTCGCGAAAATCATTTAGCACGATCCTTAGTTGAGCTACCTCCTCAGAGCTTGCACTATCAATTATTAAAAACTGCATTGGCAAAATATCGAGATCTTGAGGTTCAACAGCAGAATTGGCAGTCAATTCCAGAATCGGCGGCTATTCGTCCAAATACTTTGCATAAGAGCATACCACTCGTTCGCAAGCGTATCCTGCGGCTCTATAATATTCAGAATGACCCTAAGTATGGTATTGTCAAAATTGATAATGAACGGTATGATTCCGGGCTAGTTGAAGCAGTAAAGCAGTTTCAAGAGCAACATGGCTTGAATCCCGATGGAATCATTGGGAAACAAACTATCATTGCGTTGAATAGGACCCCTAAGCAAAGGATTCAACAAATACGAGCGAATATGGAGCGCTTGCGTTGGATGCCAAGAAACTTAGGTGAGCGGCATGTGATGATCAACATTGCAGGGTTTTATTTGTCAGCAATTGAAGGAGGCAAGCACGTATTGGAAATGCGAATTATTGTAGGTCGAGATTATCGATCGACTCCAAGTTTCGATAGCCAGCTATCGCAAATGGTACTCAATCCCTACTGGAATGTACCTCAGAGTATTGCTGTAAAAGACTTACTACCCAAGCAACAGCAAAATCCTGCATATTTTGCTTCTCAAGGAATAAAAGTTTTTTCCAGACATGAAAATGTGCCAATTAATCCGGATTCAATTAACTGGAATTCAATAAAAGGGGGATTTCCCTATGTTTTAAGACAAAATCCTGGCAAGAAAAATGCATTAGGATATATAAAGTTCTTATTTTCGAATCCTTTTAGCATATATTTACATGATACGCCTTCAAAGCAATTGTTTCAAAAAGATGTTAGAACATTTAGCTCAGGGTGCATTCGCTTAGAGAAGCCTTGGGAACTGGCAAGATTTGCTTTAAATGGAAATAATTCTGGAATTAATCTAACTGAAAAAATTAACAGTGGTGAGACAATCACCATCAATTTAACAAAACGTGTGCCAATTTACCTAACTTATTTAACAGCTTGGGTAGACGACCAAGATCATATTCATTTCGCTGAAGATGTTTATGGACGTGATAAGCGGCTATTAGAGTACGCTCGCTGGTAGTTTTTGGCTATAAGTTTTGATTTTAGACTGGAGGGTTAAAGATGCTTTTAGAGAGGCCTTTTAATGACGATGAACAACCAATCAATTCTGGTATTAATCGAAGGTTCTTTATTAAAGCGGGTTTAGGGGCTTGTATTGGACTGGTGTTGCCCCAAGCAGCTTATGCAAATTATACGAAAAAGACAGGTATAAGGCAGATTTCATTTCATAACCTGCATACTGGAGAGAAAGTTAAAGCAGTTTACTGGGAAAAAGGACGATATATTAACGGTGCACTTAGAGAAATCGATAACGTACTAAGAGATCATCGCACTGGAAAGCGGCATGCGATCGATGTTCGTTTACTTGATATGGTTCAACTTTTGCACCGCTTGTTGGGTGCAAAGAAAGAGTTTCAGGTTGTTTCAGGTTATCGATCGCCTGAGACCAACCGGTTGTTAGCTGCACAGCGATATGGTGTGGCAAAACATAGCCTACATATGCAAGGTAAAGCAATCGATATCCGCTTGCCAGAATTCTCGCTTTCTGATGTCAGGAAGGCGGCATTGTCAATGCAGGTGGGTGGTGTTGGTTATTATCCAGGTTCTAATTTTATTCATCTTGATAGTGGGCAAGTTCGTAATTGGTAATCATCAATGTAGGCCTGTCGAGTTATTTCATAAATAGAATTCAATTTTTTCCCCCAGTTTAGTAAAACATATTGCCTAAGCTGAGGGACTACGCCTTAGATGATATAAAAATCAGTGTTGGTAACTATGACGCCGGGTGAAAGCTGTGCAAACAGCTGAGAGCCTGTTCCACCCAGACCATCCGCATCGTAAAGAAGTGCGCCTGTTGATGAATTGTAAATTATACGATCTGTACTATCATGTGCGCCCGTTCCAATATGAAATGCAGCAATCGGCAATTGGCCAGTAGATAATCCCGAGAATGTACTACGCGCTAGATGTATTACGTCGTCTAGCGATGAGAAGTCGCTAATTCTATCGACTCCTCCTGAAATCGGCGTGTTGAGCACAAAAGTATCTTGTCCATTACCACCTGTTAGCGTATCTGATCCATTTGCACCGATTATCCGATCATTACCAGTTCCTCCATCAATCCGGTCATTTCCTGCGTTACCGTTTATGATATCGTTACCCCCATTACCAAAGATAATATCGCTATTTGTAGTTCCTTGTAATGTATCCGGACCAGATGTTCCGTTGATGGTGTTGCTGCCAACGGGATCGATGAGATCGAGTTTAACATTCTTAGTGCTAATCGAAGCCTGTTTCGTTGTTGTCGTAAAGCCAGGCGCAGAAAAGCTGATCGTGTAGTTACCGGCAGCCAATTCCAATTCATATCCACCAGCAAGTGTGGTTTGGGTTGTGGTAATCGCACCGGTAGTGTTATTTTTTGCGCTGACGGTAAAATTGCTTAATCCTTCGCCCATATCGTAGCGCAAGTCATCATCCCGATCGTCGAATGCTACGCCTGTCAAGAATGGATTGGTATTCGTCTTGGCAAAATTCTGAGTTACAAATGCGCCTTCATAAGCCTGATACTGGCCTACTTCGAATCCTACCCCTATTTCACGAAAATTATTATTCAGGATATTAGCCCGATGGCCTGAAGAATTCATCAGCATGGTATGGAGTTGTAGCACCTCGTCCTGAAGGCCAGTTGGTGCGCGTGTGCTCATCCAAGCAATATTTTCTCCCCAGCTCCAAGATCCAGAAAAAATATAACCAGCAGTTTTCATACGGTCTCCAGGACTGGAACCGCCGACACCCGTGTGTGAGAAAGTATCAGTAGCGATCATCCAGGTACTATGGTTCTCAGCCGATTCGTTTAAATCGCCATCAAAGGCAAGCGGTTGTGAGCCGACCTTGGCACGTTCGATATTGATGAGTTCGAGCATGTATTGTTCATAAGCATTTGCTTGAGTCATAACTGAAATACTCCTAGATGAAATGCTCGTCAAAATTCCTATGCGAGCGTTAAAGAAAGTAGCTCAATGCAATACCATTGCACCAGCACTCAAGTTATTTGAGTAAAATAACCTTAGCAGTAACTATGCCAGTATTTTATTTTCTATTAGAAACAATTAGTTGAGTGATTATTTGATAAATTGACTGAAATAAGTAATAGTGATTTGACGCTTCTAGGCTACATGCCATCGATAAGAAATTCAGCAACAGCTTGATAAAAATAAA
>ERZ724526.527-NODE-527-length-22062-cov-5.397419_pt1 | contig 22062 bp, 15 predicted proteins | sample MGYA00376059_ERZ724526 | MGnify/ENA primary metagenome ERZ724526 (study PRJEB28724, sample SAMN07190883) | activated sludge metagenome | isolation source: activated sludge of sewage treatment plant in Hong Hong | place: Hong Kong | collected 2016-03-17 ...
GTCGCATGCTGTTCACGCAGAAAGGCCAGTTTGGCAAAGGCTACAACGCCATTGCCATCGACCGTGCACTGTTGAACACCACGGGAGTGATGTACTACAAACTGGAAACGGCCACGGACGCAGCCACGAAGAAGATGATTCAGACGAAGTAAGTCAGAAATGACAGGGCTTTGAGAAAGGCTCAATGAATAAACCCCTGTTGTTTTCCGCGGAAAGCAGCAGGGGTTTTTCATTGGCCTTCACCCGGCAAACCGCCACCTGCCGACAGGTCGATCCATTAACCTTAATTAACCTTGCCCTAATGATACGGCCTGTATATTAGCCCCGACAAAAACACTAAAGCTATGAAATTTCAAAAACACGGGATGCTGTCCGGCATCCTGACCCTTCTTTCTGTATGCGCCAATGCGCAACCCACCATCCAAATACCCCTGGGCACACCCGCCCTTGCCGACGGCATCAATGATCCCGGCGAATGGGACGACGCGGAAAGCGTCGAGATTACCGTCTCCGCTTCCAAAAAAGTGCAGGTCAGGTACAAGCACGACGGCAGCAACCTTTATGTTGCCTACTGGGGCAGCCTCGAATCTGCCAACATTCGCTTCCCGGAACTGCTGCTCGATCCGCAAAACGACAAAAGCCCCGCCTGGCAACCCGACGACTGGTGGTTCCATGTCTCGGCAACTGATTGCGAAAGTCAGGGGCAGCACAGCAATTATTCCAATTGTAACCTGGTACAACCCGACTGGACCGGCGTACCGAACATGACACAGGGGGCGCCGTACACCGATTCCATTGAAGTGATGATACCCTTCAGTAAAGTCGGGATACAAAATGGCGATACCATAGGTCTTGCCTTTGAGGTGACGAATACCGCAAATGTGTGGAACTACTGGCCCTCCACAGCCAAGATCGGTCAACCCGATACCTGGGCTACGGCAGTGATCAGCCAAGGGCAGGTAAACGCGACGAACCACCCCAACAACCCATCTCCGCTGAGGCTTTTCCCAAATCCCGCGAGCGGCGCCTTTACGGTCGAATGGGGTGACACATCAAACGCTCCGGATGTTTTTATGCTTCTGGATGCCCGGGGCAGGGTAGTGCTCCGGCAAACAAACCTGGCAAGCGGTTCCAGCCGGGTTGAGGTGTCCGCATTGCCGCCGGGGGTATATTGCGCTGTGATCACTGGCGCGAAGGAAAGCCATTCCTGCAGTGTAGTCATTTATTGAGCCTCCTTGCGATGGCACCTGACATGAGTCATCCCGAATTTCAGACAAGACCTCGGAGAGGTCAAATGTTTGTAGAACAGTAGATCAAGAGAATACCTCGACCTCGGAGAGGTCGAATATTTAGATGACAATTCGTGCTAGTGCGACCTCTCCGAGGTCGGGCAATGCGGTCATGGGCATTTCTACAAACATTTGACCTCTCCGAGGTCTTTTAGGCTCAAAAATTCGGGATGTCTCATGTTATATGTCACTATCTGGTCGTACAGGGTTACACCTGATGATACCCTGAAAAATACGACCTCAATACCCAAACACTTCTTCCATCGTCAGTTCCCGTACATTTCCGATCTTCTTCAGGTATTTGAAATCGATGTGCTGGCGGTCGCCGAGCACCAGCCAGGTATAGTGCCTGCCTTTAACGTGGCGTTGCTGGTAGTGGATCAGGTCGGCCGCATCGGCGTGTTCGAGGCGGCGGTACACATCGGCGCGCAGGTCGCGGTTGAGGAAGCCGCGGTCGCGGTTGGCGCGCCAGGTCCAGTACAACTCCGATTTGGTAATACGGCCCGCGGCGATCTGTTTGAGCACACTCTGCCGGGCGTGTTCCATTTGGGTATGCGAGACGGGCATATCTTCAAGTATGGCCTCGAATGCCTCCACAGCCTCGCGCAGTTTGTCGGGCTGGGTGCCGACATAAGCCTGCAGGAAGTGGGCGCGGTTTTTCTTCGGCGGATTGGCAGCGAAGGCGTAGGCGGAGTATGCCAGCGCTTTTGACTCGCGGATTTCCTGGAATACGATAGACGACAGTCCGTAGCCGAAATACTGGTTGTACCATTCCGCAAATACGTACTCGTCGAGGCTGAACTTGGGCGTGCCTTTCGACAGCAGCAGCAGTTCTACCTGCACCGTCGGGAAGTGCACAAAGTAAACCTTGTCTTTGCGGACGCTGAGTTCGGGGTATTTCCTGGCCTTGAGCGGTGTTTCCGTGATCGTATGGAGCGGGTGGTGTTTTTTCAAAATATTGGCCGCCATACGGGCGGTACGAGCGCCGCAATAAAACGCTTCATGTTTATAACTCAGCAGGTTGTGCAACATATCGGCCAGTTCTTCCGGCCTGATGGCAAGCAACTCCTCGCGTGAAAACTTGTCGGAAAACGGTGAAACAGGCCCGTATTTGGCATAACTGGCCATGGCCTTGGTCAATACGGTGCGTTTGTCTTTTTTGCTGTTCTCCCGGCGCTGCAGCACGTCGGCGATCAGATTTTGCAGTGCTTCGGCGTTGGGCAGGGCGTTGGCGACCAGGTGCTCCATCAATTCGACTGCCGGCTCGAAAGACTCTTCCAGCCCGCTCAGGGAGAGGTAAAAATGATCGTCCTGGCAAGTAGCCGAGAAGGTCACCCCAAGCCGGTAAAAGGCCTGCTGCATTTCCGTGGCCGAATATTTATGGGTGCCGAGATAGGGCAGGTAGGAGGCGAGCAGCGAGAGGCGCCGGTCGCTGAGGCGGCCCATATCAAAAGTGTAATACAGCCGGAAAAGTTTGCTTTCCTTTTCCTGCACGGCGCGCAGTTTCAGGTTGTTCGAAACGACGGCTTTTTTGATTGTTTTGCGGAAATCGATGAATTGCGGTGCGATATCGGGCGTTTCCTGCTGCAAAAATGACTGTGCGAATGCCGATACGTCGCTTCTGTTTACATCGATGGGGGTGATGGGCGGTTTTTCCACCTTCATCACCGAGTTGTCTTCGCCGTGGTGCTTGTACACGACGGCGTAATTGTCGGGCCGCAGGTGCTTCCGGGCGAAGGCCACGACGTCTGCCTTGGTAATTTTTTCCAGTTTTTCCCAGCGCCCGACCATGTCCGACCAGTCGATACCAAGGATAAAGGCATTGGTGATCGCTCCGGCACGGCCCTGATTTTTCTCAAAAGTCTTGATCTCCGACAGTTTCAGGTCTTTTACGACGGCGGCGGGGAGCCAGTCCTCGAATTTGCCTTCGCGCAGGTTGTCGATCTGTTCCCACATGATCTGCTCCACCGTTTCCGGCGACTGGCCTTCCCGGGGTTTACCGTACAGAAAGAGGCCGGAAAAGTCCTCGTACACGCGCGGATAAGCGTATGCTTCCAGCAGTTTTTGTTGCTGGGTAATGTTGAGGTCGAACAGTCCCGCCTGGTGGTTGTACAATATACTGGCGATCAGGGGAAGCAGGGCAGCCTCTTCCGTGCTGGCAGCGGGAAAACGCCAGGCCATCTCTACCCAGGCCGCTTCGTGGCCGTAAATATCGAGTTGTTTTCTTTCCTTCAATTCCGGTTGCGGCGGGAAGGAGAACGGCGGTACCGGTTTGGCCTGATAGTGTCCGAAAAACCGCTCTGCCAGTTGGACCGCCTGCTCCGGGTCAAAGTCGCCGGCCAGAATAACCGCAATATTATTGGGCACATAATAACGGTCAAAAAACCGGTAAATATTCGTCTGAGAGGGATTTTTGAGGTCTTCACCACGCCCCAGGGTCGTTTGGGTGCCATAGGGGTGCGAAGGGGTCAGGGTTTCCTGTATGGCCTTCATGGTTTTCCGGAAATCCTTGTCCTGGCTGATGTTGTACTCCTCAAAGACCGTTTCCAGTTCGGTGTGGAACAGGCGAAGGATCGGCCGGCGGAAGCGTTCGCTTTCGAGTTCGAACCAGCGCTCCAGTTCGTTGGCAGGGATGTCGTTGACGTACACCGTCTGTTCCACCCAGGTATAGGCATTGGTGCCTTTAGCGCCGATGGCGCTTACCAGTTTGTCGTACTCGTTGGCGGCAGCGTATTTGGCCGCTTCAAAAGACAGGCGATCGATTTCTGCGTACAGCGCTTTCTTTTTTGCGGGGTCCTGCTCGCGGCGGTGCTCCTCGAATTTTTGTTCGATCCGGTCGAGCAGGGCTTTTTCCTTTGGCCAGTCGAGGCTGCCGAGTCGATCGGTGCCTTTGAACATCATATGCTCAAAGTAATGCGCGAGACCGGTGGTGTCGGCAGGGTCGTGTTTGGAGCCGGCGCGCACCGCAATTTCGGTGTAAATACGGGGCTCGTCTTTATTGACGGTCAGGTACAGGCGCAGACCGTTGGCGAGCGTGTGCATCTGAACGTTGATGGGATCGCCGGATACGGCGCGAAAACTGACTTTGGAAGACGAAGGAGCGTAGTCGTGCATGATGAATGGAAGGTTTAATGGTTTCCAGGTTTCCAGGTCTTGAGGAAATGCAAAAATAAGGAGTCGAAGGGGATGATGTTTGGGTTTTTTCAGATATGTCTTTCGGGCCAATACGGGTACATGGGAAGATAAAAACGAAAATAACCGGCGGAAGTTTTCAGTATTTCAACTCCAGTACTTCCGTCTGCCCTACACCTTTGGTAACGGCGATGTAAAACATGCCGAACTCATCCTCCGGAATATCTTTGATATCGGGGCTGCCTTTCAGGTAGTTGAGCAGTTGCGGGATGGTGTTGGAATGTCCCACCATGAAGTATTTTTTGCCGCCGCCGGCGGCGAGTTTGTCTTCCAGCCATCCGTCCTGTATATTGGGCGGATACGCCTCGGCAGAGGGCGGGTGCTCCATTTGCCGGCGGGCTGTTTCGGAAGTCTGGATCGTGCGTTTGAAATTGGTCATGCAGGCCATGTCGATCGGCGTTTTGGCCAGCACCTTGCCCAGTCGTTCGGCACGGGCTATGCCCTCGGGCGAGAGATCGGGGTTGTTGCCCTTGTCTTTCAGTTTTTCCGTGTGGCGGACGCAGTAGAAAATGATGTACGACGAATCACCGTAGTGGGGAATGGGCATGGTTGTGCTGTCGGAGAACAGTATCTGCCCGTCGGGTTGTATGGCAACAATGACCGGCGCAGCATCTTCTTTAGGGGCCGGTGATTGGCAGGCCTGCCACAGGGGCAACAGGAAAAGCAGATAATAAAGTCGTTGCATGGCGTGTGTTTACTTGAGAAAAATTTTGGTGCAAGCGCTTAGGTTTGTGCGCGCACTCGGCGGCTATTTTCCATCCAGGTGCAAAAATGAGGGATTTTTCCGGTAGTTTTCGACCTTTTGATCTTCCGGATATCAGAAAGACAAATCAGGACCCATGAGAAAACGCCTGTATATTTTTAATAAAAAAGGCCTGACGGTCACTTTGGTGGCGGTATTTTTTTTCGCCTTGCCCGCTGCGTACGGGCAGGATTTGGCGAATAAACTGTCGCCCGGGCTTGCCCTGGTCTCCCGAAATGATGCGACGGAGCGGTTTATGCTGGTTGTAAGCGACCCCGATGATTTCTGCGAAAAGGTGACCCGCGAACGCTGGCCTTTGTCCATACTGCGCCGCTACGATCCGGGAGGCATTGTTGTTCTGGAGACTTCCCGGGATGTGCTCACCGAACGCCTGCTTCCAATGGACGAAGTGCAGTATATCGACCGCGGCCGGGCATCGGTCAGGGAAGAACTGCCTGTGCCCGGCCACAATCTTTTTACCAACAGCATTCACGCCCTTCAGGCTGTTTACCCCGACTGGAATGGCGAAGGCCGCACGATATCGGTCATGGAAAAACGGTTTGACTCCACCGATGTGGACCTGCGCGGCAGGGTGGCGCCCCTGCACAAGGCTGCACAGGAAGTCACCATCCACGCATCCGTCATGGCCACCCTGATCGCCGGGGCAGGCACTTCCAACCCGGCAGGGCAGGGCGCCGCCTGGGGATGCCGGCTGGCCTCTTCCGATTTTGTCGCGCTGTTGCCCGACAGCGAATCGGATTACGCTGCGCTGGATGTTTCCGTACAGAACCATTCCTACGGTGTAGGTATCGAAAATTATTACGGCGCCGACGCCATGGCCTACGACCAGAGTGTGCGCAGCCGCCCGTCCCTGGTGCATGTGTTTTCTGCGGGTAATTCGGGCGGGGAAAGCGCCCCGGCGGGGGTATACCGGAACATACCGGGTTTCGCCAATCTCACCGGCAGTTTCAAAATGGCCAAAAACGTGTTGCTTGCCGGCGCGGTGGATTCGTTCGGCAGGGTGGTGCCCTACAGTTCGCGCGGCCCCGCTTACGACGGCAGGGTCAAACCCGATCTGGTGGCTTTTGGTCCCGATGGCTCCTCCGGCTCGGCAGCGCTGGTGTCGGGAACGGCAGCAGTGCTGCAACAGGCATTTGCCGAAAGGCATGGCGGCAACCTGCCGCAGGCATCGCTGGTGCGCGCCATCCTGATCAACAGCGCCGACGATGTGGAAGCACCCGGACCTGATTTTAGTTCGGGCTTTGGCAACATGAATGCGCTGCGCGCTGCAAAAACGGTGGATGAGAACCGCTTTTTCACCGCACAGGTTGCCTTATTTCAGGAGTTTTGGCAGGAAATCGTTGTTCCGCCCGGGCAAGCCGAATTGAAGATCACGCTGGCGTGGGACGATCCGCCCGCCGCTGCCGGCACAGCACGGGCACTAACCAACGATCTCGATCTCAAGCTGCTGGGCCCTGACGGCCAGTCTGTATGGCTGCCCTGGGTGCTGAATATCTATCCGCATCCCGATTCGCTTCAAAAGGGCGCCATACGCGGCGTGGATTCGCTGAACAATGTCGAACAGATCACCCTGGACTTTCCCGAACCGGGCATATACAAGATTCGCGTTTTCGGAAGGCGCATCGTTGGCGCCTCACAACCCTTTTCGATTGCCTTCGAATGGCGTCAGGCGGACTCTTTTCAGTGGGTCTTTCCACTGCGCGGCAATACTCCGGTATCGGGCGAGGCGGCGGTTTTGCATTGGGAAAGTACATGGGAAACAGGAAGCGGCATTCTGACATACCGCTATACGGGTGATACGGCGTGGACGCCTGTTGATTCTTTTGTAACGCTTTCTGCCGGATACTACCGCTGGACGCCGCCCGATACATTTGCGCTCGTACAACTTCGCATGCAGGTTGCCGGTCAATTTTTTCCCGGTGATACTTTTCTGCTCGCGCCGGTGCTGCGCCTGCGCGTAGGCTTCAACTGTACCGATTCCCTGTTGCTGTTCTGGAACGCGGCGGGGGAGGGGGGCACCTACCGGGTATGGGGGCTGGGCGACCGCTACCTGGAGCCTGTGTTGATGACCGCCGACACCCAACTTATCCTGGACAAATCCGTGTTTCCCTTTCCGAATTTTGCGGTAACGCCTGTTGCGGGCGCCGGTTTTTCCGGACTGCGCAGCGGCGCGCCCGATATCGCCACGCAGGGGGTGGCCTGTTATTTTCGCAATCTGCTGGCCAACCTGAATGCGGACAATGCCGTGGATGTTTCCTGCCTGCTGGGCAGTACCCATTCGATACAAAGTGTGCGTCTGGAAAAACTGTCCGGAGGCGCTTTTTCCAAACTCGGGCATTGGGATCAGCCCGCAGGACAGTTGCTTTTTTCGGCTGTGGATACAGATCCTTTGTCGGGTATCAACCTCTACCGGGCAGTACTGGAGGCAGATAACGGCGGCCTTATCTCAAGCGACACTGCGGTAGTGTACTTTGCAGGGGCAGGGGAGTATCTGGTTTTTCCCAACCCTGTCTCGGGCCGTAGTGTACTTCATATTATTGCACAGAGTATTGACGAGGATACGCGGTTTGTGCTGTTCGACGTTCTGGGCAGGCAATTGGCTGAAATGCCCATGAACGATTCCCTGCTGGCGGTGCCCTTGTCCGGACTCTCTCCCGGCGTGTATCCGTACGCGATCAGGCATGGGGGGCGGGTCGTTTTTTCAGGCAAGGTGCTTGTTGACAACTAGCAGCGTGGGTTGTTTTTTGAGTAGAATTGGACAGGTTTCCTTTTCAGACAGGATTGCGACACGCGCCCCCACCAACAAAACAGGCTGCCGGTGAAACTCCGGCAGCCTGCAGGCAAATAACACAGAGGTGCGCGAACCAATCAATACAGGAAGTCCAGCGCAGTTTTGTCGTTGTTGTTGAACGGCCGGTTCTGACCTGCGCCGATGCAGGAAAGCATCCAGGAGTTCGGGTCCGGGCCGCTTGGCGTGCCGGGGATAAGGATAGCGCCTACATTGGCCGCGCCTTCGTTGACAGCCTGACCGCCACAGCTGAAAGAACGGTCCATGTAATCTGTATGGCGGAAGCCGATACAGTGGCCCATTTCATGCGCCAGGATAGATGCAACGGTGCTTTGCGGCTGGTTGCCGATAGCGTTGGAGTTTACCTTGATCGAGCCATAAGGGTTGCCGCCCGTAGGGAAACCGGCCGAAGCAAGGTAGTTGCCATTGGATCTCGTTACATCGATTTCGGCACTGCTGGAGCTTATCCTGGTGAAAGTAATTTGCAGGTTCTCTGCATTATACCGCGCAATCGCTTCGTCGAGTGCAGCGATGTAGGAGGTCGGCAGTTTCTTGCCTCCACTGCCGGCATCGATCCAGACCGTAATGTTGCGGGGCAATCCTGTGACGAGGTTGGTCGTGCGGTACTGCTCTTCATCCCCGACGCGAAGCAATTGGTATCCCAGTTGCCGGTCGAGGTCTTCGCGGGTGAGGTAAATGTCGCCTTCCACGACGTAACCGTCGTCGGCAGCGCGTGCGTTTTGCGGACTAAATCCCAATGCCAGAATTTTATCCTGGATGTCCTGGGAAAGTTCCTGGCTGGTGGTTTCGTCGGCGGTTTTGGCGCATGAATTTAAGCCTGCAAAAAACAGCGCCAATGAAGCGAGGGTAAGTGCACGTTTTAGCATAACACAGAAAGTTAGATTTGGATGATGAATATAGTTTTACAGACGGCCAAATGTATAAATGTTTTGGTCTTGCAAGGCGATTAACATCCTTTTTTTATTTTGCTCTTTCCGTGGGTTGTGATAGGTTCTTTGGGTCAGCGGTACCGCCGGCTTCAGCCGGCGCCTCCGCGGAACCGGGCGCTAAATGTCTATCTGGATCTGGTTCCGGGTGAGGTCTTCCACCGTTTCCCTGCGCCGGATCAGGTGGGCCTTGCCGTTATAAATAAGCACCTCTGCCGGTCGCGGTCGGGAGTTGTAATTGGAGGCCATCATCCAGCCGTAAGCGCCCGCGTTGTAGAACCCGATAATGTCGCCCTCCACTGCTTCGGCAATACGGCGGTCGACGCCGAAGGTGTCCGTTTCACAGATATTGCCCACTACAGTATATATGCGCGGTTTGAAGGTCGGCTCCGTCACGTTGACGATTTTGTGGTAGGAGCCGTAAAACATGGGGCGGATCAGGTGGTTGAGCCCTGTATCGAGTCCGATAAAGACCGTAGAGGTGGTCTGTTTGACCAGGGTGCATTTGGCAAAGAGGTACCCCGATTCGCTGACCAGGAATTTGCCCGGCTCGAACATCAGGGTGAGATCGCGGCCGTATTCGCGGCAAAAGTTGGTAAAGCGTTCACTGAGTTTTTCACCCAGTTCTTCCACATCCGTTTCGATATCATCGGGTTTGTAGGGCACTTTAAAGCCGCTGCCCAGGTCGATGTATTTAAGGTTGGGGAATTTTCGGGCGGCCTCGAACAGAATATCTGCGCCGCGGATAAAAACGTCGACATCGAGGATGTCGGAGCCGGTGTGCATGTGCAGGCCTTCGATCAGCAGGCCCTGGCTTTCCACGACGCGCAGTACGTGCGGCAACTGGTGTATGCTGATCCCGAATTTGGAGTCGATATGCCCGACGCTGATATTCTCATGGCCGCCGGCCATCAGGTGAGGGTTGATGCGCAGGCAAACGGGGATGTTTTTATGGTGGAGTCCCCAGTTTTCGAGCATGGGAATAGCGTCGATGTTGATCTTGACGCCAAGCCGTACGGCCTCGTCATATTCATCCGTTCCTGCGAAATTGGGGGTGTATAGGATATCCTCGGGCTTGTAGCCTGCGAGAATGCCCAGTTGTACCTCCTGAATGGAAACACAGTCCAGTCCGGCGCCCCATTTTCGGAACAGCTTCATCACCGTCAGGTTGGTCAGAGCCTTGCAGGCATAGTGAATCTTGATATCCGGATATCGAAACGCCTCTGTGATGCGCCGGTACTGGCGTTCCATCACAGAGGCGTCGTATACGTACAGCGGGGTTCCGTAAGTTTTGCAAAGTTCCAGCGGGTCGATGCCGCCTGTCAGCTGATATTTGTTGTTGACAAGTTCCATGGCGCAAAAATAGATTTTTACGCCGACGACGCCATCCTTTGTTATCGAAGGTCGCCTTTGGGCCTCAACTGACTGATCGGTTTATCCCGCATCAGTGCGAAAAAGTCTTCCACGTATTTGGTCAAGCTTTTAGCCGAATTTTTGGGCAGGTATGCACCATTGCACAACTGAATCAGGTCGTCGTGGGCATTGAGCATGGTCTGGTACGCTTCCTGCAACGCGCCTTCGGGCAAACCATGCGCCATCAGGTACCGGTCCTGCACCTTTTTAAGACCGCTATCCGAATTGGGCACGGCATAGGGAGCATTGACCAGTCCGGCAAAGTCAAAATCGAATGGAACGATCTGTATTTTGTCGTTACCGGGTTGTTTCAGCATGTACAGGTTGCGACCGTCGGCGACGCCCCAATCCGTATTGCCGATCATGAACTGGAACAGGGATGTGATGGCTGCCTGGTTCGTTTGCAGACTGTCGGCAGGCAGTTCGAAATAGTGGTTAATAGTCCCCTTGAGTCTGGCTGCGACCTGTTCTTCATGCTCGACCAGCAGGCAATATACCGGCTCCCGCACCTGCTCCACGTGTTTGTCGCGAAAGGCGATCTTTACCAGCCGCGCCCGCACGCTCATCGGGCTGAGCCGTTCGAACATCCGGTAGGCGACATATTCGCGCAGGAGCAGGTCTTCTCCCCGGGGTGAATCGAAGCAGGGTACGACCAGTTTTATTTCATTCAGGGTGTCGAGTTGCGCCTTGCGCAGGTCTTTTTTTGCGAATTTGAGTTTGATCGGCGGAATATCGCAGGTTCTGCGCCGGAATTTTCCGCGCGGCCGGACCTCCAGTTTCATCATGGCCCCGTCGGGAGTGGTGAGGGATGCCGGAAAATACTGGTTCGTATTTTTACTGTTAATCAATTCCGGCAGATCCAGTTCGAGGGTCATTTGGGCGCCCTCAGTTGCGCTCAGGTAGTCGAATACCGAAAGTGTTTGCGCTGTTGCAAACAGATGAAGCAGGAAGAAAATGCAACTGAAAACCAGCGCTTTGTGGTGGATATTTTTTGTTTTCATAAACATGACCAATTGTTTTATTTGCAGAAAGGCAGGCGGATTAAAGAAAAAGAATACACGGCAGCCCGGGGGATGCGCGTGGGAAAAAATTTGAAATGTCACTGATTTGGTTGCTTCGGTATAGACAGCTGTGTTGGCCGTGGCGTTGCAGTCTAATGTGTTAAACTTTTGCGCGCGGCTGCTGCGTCATTTTATCGAAAATTTACAATGCAAATATACCGTTTAACTAAGGTACTATGTTATGTAAAGTATATTGGCTTTTGCTTTGCCTCGACGAATGACCATTTTATGCCGATGAAATTGATATGTTGCAAAGGTCGCCCCGGCATTCCGGGCAAAAGTTTACAGGGGTAACATTTGACAATTTATACCGCGCGCCAGATAACCCCTCCATTTGTATTCTGTTTTATCGCCAGAAGTATCTGAATTGGAACATCCGCCGAGGATATCCCCCCCCGTCCCGGTACTTATAGTCAAGATTTTGAAGAAACAAACCCGCCAAATCCCTCACTACTTGCATCTTTACAAAAAAACGATCTTAACTCCTCATCTTTGACCGCGTGACCGAAGCACAACTCCTCCAACGCCTTGAGGCGCAAGACCCGGTGGCCCAAAAGCAGCTCTACGACCGCTATTCGCCGTTGTTGTTCGCCGTGTGTCGACGTTACCTGCGCTCGCGTGAGGACGCGGAAGAGGCGCTGGTGAGTGGTTTGTACAAAGTGTTTTCACAAATTGAAAGTTATTCGGGCGCGGGCAGTTTTGAAGGTTGGATGCGGCGTATCGTCGTCAATGAGGCGTTGATGATGCTTCGCAAAAGCCAGCCGCTCGTGTTTCCCGGCGACGATGCGAAGTTGAACTACGAACAAGCCGACAGTTTTAGCGTAGAGGCCGAACTTTCGGCCCGCGAAATACTCGAACTGCTCGACCAACTCCCAAACGGCTACCGTACCGTTTTCAACCTGTACGTACTCGAAGGATTCAAACACCAGGAAATTGCCGACATGCTGGGCATCAGCATCAACACCAGTAAATCCCAGTTGATCCTGGCCAAAGAAAAACTCAGAAACCTGCTTAAAGCCAAAGGTTATTGAACCGAAGGACGTAAATTGCACACCACATGCCTGATCTGTTCGATTTTTTTAAAGAAAACGAATCCAAACTGCACGAACGCCCGTCCGAGCAGGTATGGCAGAAACTCGAGCACCGTCTCGAGCACAGCCGCAGGCCCCGCCGGCGCGGGATACGCTTTTTGCAGATCGGCGCCATAGCGCTGATTATCCTGCTTCTTTTGCTGGCTGCTGTAATGGTATGGTACTATTCGGCCCGTCATTGAGAAACCCTGCTTATTTTGCGCCGGTTTTTCAAAACAGGTAGCGCGCTACCGCCAAACCATCAACCGAAGCAATGGCAAAATCCGGTAAAAATAAGCCCCGTTCAAACGATAAAGACGCATCGCGCAGCAAACAGGCCGCGACACAGTCCCCTCCTGCGCCTCCCAAAGATTACCTGACTCGTCCTGAAGCGACCACAGCATCAGACCCGCTCCTGCGGAAAGTTTTCTGGGGCATTGCGGCATTGGGTCTGGTCGTGCTGGTGGCCCTGTCGTTTGGCTCGGGCATCAACGCTGACGACAAGTTTCAGGTCGACTATTCGCAAAAACTGGTCAGTTATTACAGCAGTTTCGGAAAGGATACATCCGCCTTGTATATCCCCGACGGCAACATGCACCTCTACGGCGGGTTTTTCGAGGTGGCGACCGGTTTTGCCAATAAGATGCTGGGCTACAACCCCGAACAGTTGGCCTACCACAACGTCCGGCATGCCTCGAGTGCCATCCTCGGATGGGTAGCCATACTCTGTGCGGGTTTGTTCGCCGCTTTGTTCGCCGGCTGGCGGGCGGGTATCCTGACCCTGGTTATTATGCTGTTGTCGCCGCGCTTCGTCGGCGACTCCATGATGAATCCCAAGGATATTCCGTTTGCCGCAGGGTATATGATGGCCATTTACAATATGGCTGCCGTGCTGGAACGTATGCCCGCGCCGCGCCGCTGGAATATTGCGGGACTCGTTGCCGGGCTCGCCATGGCACTGGCCATACGCGCGGGCGGCCTGTTGCCCTTTGCCATGCTGTTCCTGTTTGCAGGGTTGCATTTTTGGCTTAAAAACGGGGGACTGTCGGCTTTTTCCAACTTTTCCGCGCTGAAGAAATACACCCTGATTGTCGTGGGCACGGCGGTTGCCGGCTATGCACTGGCCCTGTTTTTCTGGCCCTTTGCCCTGCAAAAGCCCCTGGACAACCCGTTTGTTGCCCTGTCAAAATTTTCCGTACTGGAAGTAAGGATACGGGTGTTGTACGAAGGCTTGAACATCATGTCGGATAAAACGCCCTGGCATTACCCGGTCAAATGGATGCTCTACACCATCCCCCTGGCTGCGCTGGCGGGTTTTGCGGGCAGCCTGCTCTGGTTGTTCCGGCTGCTCGGGCGTTACAATCCCCTGTGGGTGCTGCTGACGCTGTTTGCCGCGATTTTCCCCGTTTTTTACGTGATCTATAAAAATTCGGTCATCCACGACGGCTGGCGCCACCTCACCTTTGCCTATCCGCCCCTCTGCGTTGCGGCGGCCCTGTTCTGGAATGAACTGGCCAACGCCTTTTCGGGTAAAAAATATGCGCAATGGGCCGTTTACGGCGTTGTCGGCCTGCTGCTGGTCGATGCGGGCGCCTTTATCGCGACCAATCCGAAATTCCCCTACGTCTATTTCAACCCGATTGAAGGCGGAACAAAAGGCGCCTACGGCAAATTCGAGACAGACTACTGGGGGGTAAGCGTACGGCAGGGTATCGAGTGGATGGAACAACAGGGTATTCTGAAAGAGAATATGCCGGAGCAAGTCGTGATCGCTACCAATATGTATTATTCGGCCAAGGAACTGACGGCCAAATACGGGGATAAGGTGAAACTGAAATACCTCAAATGGGAAAAACGCTGCGACGACGCCTGGGATTACGCCTTGTACCCGACGCGTTTCCTCGACGGCTCCACGCTGCAAAAGGGGAAATGGCCGCCGGCCAACGCCGTACACCTCGTGGAGGCCGGCGGTGCGCCGATCCTGGCTGTCCTGAAAGATACCGGCAAAAACTGCTCGCTCGGTATGGCGGCGGCCAAGGTCGGCGACTGGCCAACCGCGATCGAAAAACTGAAGGCCGAAGTAGCCAATGTGCCGGATAACGATGCCGCATGGTCGGCGCTGGGACAGGTCTACCTCAATGTTGACAGCCTCGAACTCGGTAAGGCCGCAGCGGAAAAGGCGCTGGCCATCAGTCCCGACGACTCCCAGGCCAACAACCTGATCGGTATGTACTGGCTTTACAAGGACGAAACGGCCAAAGCGAAAGAGCAGTTTGAATACTCCATCCGCCGCGACGCTTCCAATCCCGCTGCGTGGTACTACCTCGCCCTGATCGCCCGCAGCCAGGGCGATAACCAGACCGCACTCAACAACCTGATGTCGGCCATCAAGGCAGCGCCCAACTTCAGGCAGGCCTATGAATTATCCGCCCAGATATACGAATCGGTAGGCGATCCCCAAAGGGCGCAACAATTCCGTGCGGCACTGGGACAAATTAAATAAGATGACAGGAGGTTGAAACATCACGCGTTTCAACTGCCAATGACAAAATATAAAACATTGAACTTCAAGTTTTTATTCCCAACATTCCGCAACCGCTACCGGTTTGTCCGCCGGCGCTTGCAGCGATACTTCGGCGATGAGAACTGTCCGTCGTCTACCGTCAAAGGCCTGAACCTCGGTACCGGCGAGGGCGATTACGACCGCATGGTTGCCGCCTATTGCACGGAACTGACCGGCTGCGACGTGAACGAGGAGGACCTGGCGCACGCGCGTCACCTGAACAAAGGGGTAATGAATCTCCGCTACGAAAAGAACGACGCCCTGGCGCTGACCTATGCCGACAATACTTTTGACCTGGTGGTCAGTTGCGAGGTGATCGAACACGTGGGAAAACCGGACCTGATGATCCGCGAAATGTACCGGGTGATGAAACCGGGCGGTATCGCGATCATGACCTTCCCCAGCCGGGAGTTCCCCATCACCTACGACCCGGTGAACCGCATCTGGCAATTTACACGCAGCGAAGGCAGCAGGGAATACGCCATATCGCAGGGCGCCTACGCATTCGGTCACGAGTACCTGATCGGCTCGGCAGATTTTAAAAAATGGGCCGCCGAAGCGGGATTTGAAATCGTCGAGTTTCACGGACTTAGCCGGCACCTGGTCGGTTTGCTGGAGGTGTACTGGACGGGAATTGCACAAAGTATTTTCAAAAAAAATGCCCGCAACGTGACGGCGGATACCGATGGCGGACTCAAAATGCGGCCCGCATCGACAAAAGAGCCGGCGCTGGTTGTGGTCACAGACTTTATCTTGTGGCTCGATAACCTGTTGTTCGGGTGGACGGGCAGGAGTGTGGGGAAGGGCGTGGTGTTGCGCAAGTAATGGTTGGGAAACAACACGCTACGGGTACCTGCCCTTCATCGAAAATGACCATAAAAGCATTACATGGATAATAAATTACACATTCTCCAATCCAAACTCGCCGAGGCCAAGCTCGGTGGCGGCCAGCAGCGCATTGACGCGCAACACAAAAAAGGCAAACTCACGGCCCGTGAACGCGTACATTTCCTGCTCGACGAAGACTCTTTTGAAGAGATCGGCGCACTGGTTACCCACCGGAGTACCGACTTCGGCATGGAGGAGCAGCAATACCTCGGCGATGGTGTGGTGACCGGCTACGGCACAGTCGGCGGTCGGTTGGTGTATGTGTTTGCACAGGATTTTACGGTATTCGGCGGTTCCCTGTCGGAGACGCACGCAGAGAAAATCTGTAAGGTAATGGACCTGGCCATAAGAAACGGTGCGCCGCTGATCGGGCTCAACGACTCCGGTGGCGCGCGCATCCAGGAAGGCGTGAACTCGCTGGGCGGGTACGCCGATATTTTTTACCGCAATGTACAGGCCAGCGGCGTGATCCCGCAGATATCGGCCATACTCGGCCCATGCGCAGGCGGAGCGGTGTACAGTCCTGCCATGACCGATTTTATCCTCATGGTGGAAGGCAGTTCCTATATGTTCGTGACCGGCCCGAACGTGGTAAAAACCGTTACAAACGAAGAAGTTACCTCCGAGGAACTCGGTGGCGCCGGTACCCACGCTACCAAATCGGGCGTGACCCACCTGGTGGCGGCCAACGATGTGGATTGCATCGACAAGATCAAGCGCCTGCTGTCGTACATGCCGCAAAACTGTGAAGACAAGGCGCCTATGTTGCCCTATACCATCGGTGAGGAGTTCCGCGACGAACTGAGCGAAATAGTGCCGGAAAATGCCAACCAGCCCTACGACATCAAGGACGTCATTGCAGGCATTGCCGATGCGGATTCCTTTTTTGAAATACACGAAAACTACGCAGAGAACATTGTCGTCGGGTTTGCCCGCCTGGCGGGGCGCAGCATTGGGATCGTGGCCAATCAACCGGTGAACCTGGCCGGTGTGCTCGACGTGAATTCCTCCAAAAAGGCCGCGCGTTTCGTTCGTTTTTGCGACTGCTTCAACATCCCCCTGCTTGTGCTGGAGGATGTGCCCGGCTTCCTGCCCGGCACCGACCAGGAGTGGAATGCCATCATCACCAACGGCGCCAAACTGCTGTACGCCTTTTCAGAGGCCACGGTGCCGCGCATCACCGTTATTACCCGAAAAGCCTATGGCGGCGCTTATGACGTGATGAATTCCAAACACATCGGCGCCGACATGAACTTTGCCTGGCCTTCTGCCGAGATCGCCGTTATGGGCGCCAAGGGTGCTTCGGAGATCATTTTCAAAAAAGAGATCGACGCTGCCGACGACCCTGCGGCAAAACTCGCCGAAAAAGAACGCGAGTATGCCGACACCTTTGCCAACCCTTACCGGGCCGCAGCGCGCGGGTTCATCGATGAAGTCATCCATCCCCGCGAAACCCGGCGCAAACTCATCAAGGCATTTGCGATGCTGGAACACAAGGTGGTGCACCGCCCGAGGCGCAAGCACGGGAATGTGCCGCTGTGATCAGAATTTTCGGAATTTTTGAATTAGCAGAATTAGAGTGCCGTAACGACAGTAGGTTAGCGAAACAGGCCATCTTGAGGAGATGTCAGGCTATGGTACTCATTAAAATTTCTGCTAATTCAAAAATTCCGAAAATTCTGATCCTGACAGAAAGGAGTATTCCATAATTTCATCCCCAATTCTGATCAAAATATGACCCGACCTATGGAAAGAGACCCGCTTACCTATACTATCATTGGCTGCGCCCTGAAAGTACATAATGCGCTTGGAAATGGATTTCAGGAAGTTATCTACCAGCGTTGTCTGGAAATCGAACTTAGAAACACTGCCCTTGATTTTGCCCGGGAGCAGGAACAGGAAATCTATTATTACGGCACGCATGTCGGTACGCGGCGTGCAGACTTTGTCGTGGAAAACAAGGTAATTGTGGAATTAAAAGCCGTGATTAAATTAGAAGACGTTCATCTCGCACAAGCCAAAAACTATGTAATCGCGTACGATTTTCCGCGTGGCTTACTTATAAATTTTGGTGCCAGAAGCCTTGAGTACAAGTTGGTCTTCAATCCGAAGCACACTGTCTGAATCAGAATTTGCTTAATGGAAGAATTTTCAGAATTATACACTCAAATTCTGAAAATTCTTCCATTAAGCAAATTCTGATTCAGACGAATTTATAGCGCGTCAGTGCGTCATCGCCACCGGCCTGAATCGGAGTATTTCGGCAAGGGCAAACACCTTGGAGTGGAAAATCGGGATGCACGGTTTGTTCACCAGGTCTTCCAGGTCGTCGGCCCTGCGGTCCAGATCGGCAAAGCCGCGAACTGCTGGTGCAGCACCGAGCGGCCGGTTGGCAGCGTCGGTCACCTGGAACAGTCCGTCGATCCGCGCAGGGTCTCCGGTCAGAAAGCGGGAGAGCGGGGCGGGCGCGCCGAAATTGACAGGCGACACGTGGGTAAATCCCGTTTGCGTTTCACCGCCGTGGCAGCCGCTGCAGGTGTTCAGCGAAAACACGTGGCGTTTGGTGTCACTGTTGATAAACGCCGGAGAGGCTACCGGACCTGTTCCATTCCAGTGGTGCGGGTGATTGATGGGCGGACCGGTCGGCACACCGACAGGTGGAAACTGGGTATGCGCCTTGGCGCCGAGGAACGGCTGCCCCATAAATGTCAGTGGTACTGTGGCCTGGGGCGGCGTCGAATTTGCCCAGGCGGCAAGCCGCAATACATCCGGGTTGGCTACTTTGGCATTGTGCACCACGGCAGGTTCCTGTTTGACGGTGGTGGGTTCCAGCGCACCGGGCGCACCGCTCAGGTTGAATTCCCGCAGTTCCCATGGGCCGGCCAGTGCTATTTCGTTGGTACGCAACTGGTTGAGCGAACTTTGGTTGACCTTTGAGGGGTTCGTGCCACAGCGGGTAAACTGGTCGGTAATGGCCTGCAGGGCAGTGTTGTAGGCAGGAGAGCCGATCGCCATGCCTTTCAGGTCGTACCACGCCTGGGCGTAGGCTTTTATGTCGGCACATTTGCGTTTGTTGATGCCATATTCGAAAATGACAGTGAACTGGAGCGCTGTGCAATTGGGGGTAAGGGCACAGAAAACAAAGCGCCCTTCACCGGCATTGTTGGCCTTGGAAAAGCCATAACCCGAACTGCTGCGCAAATCCAGGCGGTTGACGATGGCCAGGAGTTTGAACGGCGCAAACCGCATATCCAGTTGGCCGGCGGGGGCGCCATTGGCTGCGCTTTTGTTCAGCCAGGGTTGGATAATCTGGTTGTTTATGGCTACCCTGGCCGGAATTACTTCTCCATTCACAGTTTGGTTTGCCATCCAGGTACTCAGCCAGCGCAGTACAAAAGCCGATACCTCGGCATCGGTAGCAGGCGTTGCGGGGGCCGTCGAAGCCATCTCGCGCATCAGGGTACCGAATGTCCAGGCGCCGGAGGGGTTGCCAGCGCCTGTACAAGGGTTGAAGGTGCGCGTGGGGTCTTCCACCACACCGACCTCGGTAATCATGAGGGAGTGGTTTTTCAGGGCCGGGTCAAATGGCTTCAGGCGTAGAAACAACTCGGGTGGCAGGATAAATCGCCGGTCAAGTCGAAAATCCGAAGTGTCGAAAAGCGAAATGTTATCGGTATTGATCACCGTTCCGGAACGGTTGATAAACTGGACGATCTGCTTTTTCATGTAGACTGCTTTGCGCTGTTCGATCAGGGCCTGGCGCAGGTTGTTTTCATCCTCCTTCAGCACGATGGAAAAAATATTGTCGCCGGCTTTGCGATCACCGCCCATGCCGTCGTCGCGCAGCACGAGTGTGGTGTCGTTGAGGTTGATCGCGAAGGCCTTGCCCAGCAGGGAATCGGGCGCCATTTCAGCCTCAAAAAGGAAATTGCCGAGATTTGACGGCTTTTCCAGTCTGGTTACAAAGATGTTGCGTACTTCCGGAGGGTTTGTTTCAAAATCGGGTACCAGTTTAACCTGGGGCGGCAGATCGAATACTTGTTCGTTGTTGCACCCGAAAGCCAGGGCGATGACAGACAGGAACCAGAGAAGGCCCCATAGGCCGGGTCGGGGGAAAAGTTCTTTAGGCATTTTGTGTATGGTTTAATGATGAAATGAATCATAACGGGTTATCCGGCGGCGCCCTCTGTCAAGGAAGTGCCTTCCGGTGAAAAAACACGCCGGGTATTTTCTCGCCAATGGCGGAAAAAAAGAAAAAGGGTGGGAACGGGCTTTTCAGGAAGGGCATATCAGGCATTATTTGAGGCGCCGAACATATTGGCGTACAAAGTTATCCGCACAGGACGCTGTATCGGTCGCGGAGGCAGTTAATTAAGCGAGATTTAATCCGTTTTTTATTGGATGTTAAGCCATGGGCTATTTCGCTTTCATCAGTTTGACGGTAAACGTCGTGCCCTTGCCTACTTCAGACTGTTTCACGAAGATTTTGCCCTGGTGGTACTGCTCGATGATGCGTTTGGAGAGTGAAAGGCCCAGCCCCCAGCCGCGCGTTTTGGTGGAGAAGCCGGGCTTGAATACCGTTTTATAGCGCCCGGCAGGAATGCCCTTGCCCGTATCTGTGATATCCAGGCACACGTAGGCTCCTTCCTCGTACACCTTTGCCGTGATCTTTCCTTTGCCTTCTTCCATGGAGTCGATGGCATTGCGCAGCAGGTTTTCCATGACCCAGTCGAGCAGCGGAGCATTGACGCTCACGAGCAGCGGAGCATGGTCGCGTGGCTGTGGAAAATCGAATTCCACCCTGCGCGGCGCGCGGCGCTGCATGTATTCCCGGTTTTTTTCCAGTTGATCGTAAAAATTGGTGACACTGAGTTCGGGTTGGGAACCGATCTTGGAAAAACGGTCGGCTACCAGCTCGAGGCGGGTGACGTCGGCACGCAATTCATCGAGCATCTCCTGGTTGGTCGGGTTGTCTTCGTTCACCGCTTTGAGGGTTTCCACCCAGCCGAGAATGGCAGTGATCGGGGTGCCCAGTTGGTGGGCGGTTTCCTTGGCCATGCCGAGCCATACCTGGTTTTGTTCGGCCCTGCGCGCCATGCTGAAGCCAATGTATCCGAAAGCGATGAAAGCGGCAATGAGAAACAACTGCAACGCAGGATACCAGTTCAGCCACTTGATAAGACTGGAGTGGGTATAAATCAGCGTTTTATGTATATCCGGAGGAAATACTATTTCGATTACTCCGGTGTCTTGCTGAATCATCCGGTCGAGCGCTTTTTGTACGTCATCCAGATCCATTTCTTCCAGGTTGCGGTCGTCGATATTCCGGTATTGTTCTATATCACCGCTTTCATTGAGCAGGATTACAGGAATAGTGGTATTTTGTTCGATAATTTTCAGGTGCAGGGTGAGGTCGCAGTAATTGGCGAGGGTGTCTGTGCGCATTTTGGCAAGCATACGCATCGCTTCCGCAAATTGTTCCGCCTGTTGATTTTCCCGCTCCATCAGTCGTTCGGCAAGGTATCGCGTATAGAGCAAAGAGATAATGATGATCAGTACGCCGGCGGCGGCCAGATACCATTTCCAATATGATTTGCGGGTATAAATATCCATAGTATGCGAAAGAATGGGCGAAGGTACAACTTCGTTAAAACGTCATTTACAAGGTTTTAGCGTTTTTGTTTTTTCGCAGCGACCGGCCCGGTTTTATTTTGTTTAATATTTTGGCTAATCAACTTAAACAAAATATCCTTGCACGGCGTTTTGTGCTTCATTTCAGACCATGTCAAAAAAGATAGTTGTTATCGGTTCCGGGTTTGCCGGATTGTCTGCTGCCTGCAACCTGGCCGCCGAAGGCTATGATGTGACGGTATTGGAAAAAAACAGCGTTCCGGGTGGCCGGGCGCGAAAATTCGAAGCGGAAGGTTTTGTCTTCGATATGGGACCGTCGTGGTACTGGATGCCCGATGTTTTTGAACAGTTTTTTGCCCGTTTTGGAAAAAAGGTCTCCGATTATTACGATTTGAAACGGCTTGATCCTTCGTATGTCGTGTGGTTCGGGGAACATGACCGGATGGATATTCCCGCG
>ERZ724526.528-NODE-528-length-22009-cov-5.492758_pt1 | contig 22009 bp, 20 predicted proteins | sample MGYA00376059_ERZ724526 | MGnify/ENA primary metagenome ERZ724526 (study PRJEB28724, sample SAMN07190883) | activated sludge metagenome | isolation source: activated sludge of sewage treatment plant in Hong Hong | place: Hong Kong | collected 2016-03-17 ...
TTGGATAAACATGGGCGAACCTTCGATTGTCGAATCCATGAAGGCGGAAAAGCCTTGGGTGGAACTCACCAGGGAATTTCTGGGTCTGGTGATCGCGGCGGCAGGTTGCGTTTTTTTGCTTCGAAAGCGCAGCAGCAACTCCTGACGATATGAACAAACCTTGTCCCAAAACCATTTTGCCGGCCTGTTGTCAGCACCGGAATACCGGTGATCGGATGCTTTTAAAGCCCTATCTTCACCGCTATGCACCTTAAGAAGAAAACGCAGCCGAAGGAAAAGCCAAAATTGCACCCGCGCAACAGGCACCGGGAGCGCTATGACCTGAAATTACTGGTATCGGCCTGCCCTGAACTGGCGCCATTCGTTACCCTGAATGTACACGGCGGAGAGACCATCGATTTTGCAAACCCCGAGGCGGTAAATTTGCTGAACAAAGCCCTGCTGATACAGCATTACGATATGTCGTACTGGGATATCCCGCCGGGCTACCTGTGCCCGCCCATTCCCGGTCGGGCAGACTACCTGCACAACACAGCCGATTTGCTGGGCTCCTATAATTTTGGAAATATACCAACCGGGAAAAACATCACCTGCCTCGACGTCGGCGTCGGCGCCAATTGTATTTATCCGGTAATCGGAACCCGGGAATATGGCTGGCGCTTCATTGGTACCGATATCGACCCGGTTTCGGTGGCATCCGCCAACAAGATCATTGAAGCCAATGCGCGGCTGACCGGCATGGTGGAATGTCGCATGCAAACGAACCCCGCCGATCTTTTTTACGGCATCATTCAGAAGGATGAATACATCGACCTCACCATTTGCAACCCGCCCTTCCACGCCTCGATGGAGGCGGCAACTGCAGGCACCCTGCGCAAACTGAACAACCTGAACGAAAAGAAGATCAAAGAACCCGTCCTGAACTTTGGCGGGCAGAACGGTGAATTGTGGTGTGAGGGCGGCGAAGCCCAATTCGTCGGCAATATGATCCGCCAAAGCCGGCAGTTTGCTACCTCCGTTTTCTGGTTTTCTACCCTGGTTTCAAAACAATCCCACCTCAAAGGCGCCTACGACGCGCTGGCAAAGGCCGCCGCCGTTACCATAAAAACGATCCCCATGGGGCAAGGCAACAAAACAAGCCGCATTTTGGCCTGGACTTTCCTGACAAAGGAACAACAGAAAGCCTGGCGGGATTTGCGTTGGAAAGGGAGCGCCGGTAAATAAGTGCGTGAACTACGCCGCCTACCACAGCACCCGAATCAGGACAAGGATCAGCCCCAGGATGAAAATGGTGGTGAATATCTGTTTGTTGTATTTGGCCAGCCATAGCGGCAGGTAAATATCAAAATTCTCCTTGTCGGAGTCCGAATACTTTCTGGCCCAAAGGGTAAGCGGGCAGAACATTCTGAACAGCAGCAGCACGATGCCCTCCAGGAATATCAGGATAATGGAAATCCAGGTCAGCGCGTTTACGTCGTCGGCAATGCCGCAATACACGACATAGAAAATGACCGCAACAAAAAAGGCCCATACCAGGGTATGGACAATCTTGATGGCGCGCAGTTTAGCGGTATCGTTCATGTGTAAATTCAAGGCTGGCCGTATCCAGTTAATTTGACGCAAATTACGCGATCGACCTGAAATATACACCCTGCACATGCCTGCCATTTCCTGGTAACCATGCTTCAGGGAGAAAACCAAATTTCAGATTTTCATGCAACTCGCCGCAATCACCTTAAGCCCGTCATCGAACTTTTTCCAAACCCTGATATACTTAAACCTGCCTTCGATCGGGTGACCCAGCATTTTCCCTTTGGTATCATAATAGATGGTCGCAACAGCCGTGTCGCCAATGATGCGGATATCTTCCATAGTAGCGGTTAACTGGTCGACAACCATTTCGCCCGCTTTGTGCGAAGCCAGGTCCATGGCCTTGGTAATGGTCTTTCCGTCGGGAGCCAGACAGAGCAAGTCGTCGTGGATAGTTGCATCCAGAAATGGAATATTGCTGCTTCGGATGCCGTCAATCAGCAGCATCTCCATTTGTTCTATATCTGTTTTCTGCAGTGTCATATTGTATTTGATGGTTTATTCATAGAATGCGATCTCACACCAGGGCATGGCCTTGCCCAGCGCGGCGACGACTTCCTTTGTCAGGTTTGAATCATCCCAGTGCTCTTTCAAGACCAGTTTCTTTAGACAACCAATATTGAAATAATCAGGTGCGCCCAAATGTATCGGGGTGCACTTGAATATCCAAATCACCCTGCGCATCCTTTTGACCCGGTCCGGTTGTGCAACCCGTCTTGGGCGTCTGCCGACTGGCGCCCAAGCCCGAAAACAGCACGGTTGAACCGCATAAGCCCAAAAGTGTCATTTGTCCGCCAAATACCATTTTGGGTTAAAGTTCTTTTAACAGGTCCCTGCATGGGCAGCGAACGCCGAAAACATTGTTTCTTTGCAAACCAAATTGTGATTTCCGACATTTATAGTCCTATGTATAAAGTCTTTCGCCCACTCCTGCCTGCAGCCTTTCTGCTGCTTTTGGTCAACACTGCCATCGGCCAGAACCCCGTGAAATGGTCGTTCACCACCAAAGATGCCGGCAACTGCCAGGTTGACCTGATCCTGACCGGCGCCATCGACGACGGGTGGTACTCCTACTCGCAATTCCTGGAAAGCGACGAGGGACCGGTAGCGACACAACTCACTTTTGATCAGAAAGCACATTTCAAACTGCTCGGAAAGGCAAAAGAAAGCGGCGATATCATCAAGGTGCACGACAAGGTGTTCGACATGGAACTCACCAAGTTCAAGCACAGGGCTGTGTTCACACAGCGCGTAGAGGTCAGTGATCCGTCGCAACCGATCGAGGGCTATATCACGTACATGACCTGCAACGATGAAATGTGTCTCCCGCCCCGGGATGTGGATTTCAAGTTCACCATAGGCGCCCTCAGCAATTGCGGCACCGCTCCGGTAAAAGGCGACGCCCCGAAGAATGAAACGCCCACCCCCGATTCGGGCGGCGACCAGGGCGCAGTAACACCGGATGCGCCGGAAACACAAATTGCGGTGGAGAATACCGCACCGCAATCTGTGGATGGGTTGGTCGCACCCGACGACCCGAATTTCAAGGGTTTTTTCATTTCCAAACGCTCGGAAATTAACGCGGCCAAATTTGTCGGCGCATGCGGCGACATGTCGGGCAGCAGCAGCGATGGCGCGTCGCTGGTGTCGCTGTTCCTGTTCTGTTTTCTCGGCGGACTCATCGCCTTGCTCACACCCTGTGTGTTCCCGATGATCCCGATGACGGTCAGTTTCTTCGTAAAACGCTCGAAAGACCGCAAAACAGGCCTGCGCAATGCCTTTATCTATGCCGCCAGTATCGTGCTGATCTTTCTGGCGCTGGGCACGGCCGTTACGGCTGCTCTGGGCCCTACCGCCCTCAACGACATGAGCACCAACAAGTACTTCAACTTGTCGGTATTCGTGCTGCTGGTGGTATTCGCCTTTTCCTTTTTCGGCTTTTACGAGATCACCCTGCCTTCTTCATGGGTGAACAAGAGCGATAAAATGGCCGACAAGGGCGGACTGGTCGGCACCTTCTTCATGGCATTTACGCTGGTACTGGTGTCGTTTTCCTGCACAGGTCCTATCGTGGGCACACTGCTGGTAGAAGCGGCGCGCTCCAACGCAGGCGCGGCGCTGCTGGGCTTTATTCCGGAGAAACCAGCGATCGGCATGCTCGGCTTCGGTCTGGGTCTGGCGCTTCCCTTTGGCCTGTTTGCCATGTTCCCCGGCTGGCTCAACTCGCTGCCCAAATCGGGCGGCTGGATGGACAACCTGAAGATCACGCTCGGTCTCGTGGAACTGGCACTGGCCTTCAAGTTCCTGAGCACTGCCGATATGGTAGAGCAATGGGGTATTCTGCGTTTCGAGACCTTCCTGGCGCTGTGGTGCCTGTTTGGACTGGCGTTGGCGCTGTACCAGTTCGGCATCATTCCCTGGAAAGGGAACAAGGGGCGCCCGGGCATCGGTCGCCTGGCACTGGGTCTCGGTTCGCTGGTTTTTGCCGTATATGTCGGCTGGGGCCTGGTGAACTACCAGTCGCTGTCGCTGCTGAGCGGTCTGGCGCCACCGGTACATTACAGTTACAAATACGCCGGCGAAAAACACAAACACGAGGGCCCCGGCTGCCCGCACGATCTCGATTGCTATCACGATTTCGACGAGGCGCTTGCCGAAGCAAAGCGCCAGAACAAGCCGCTTTTCGTGGACTTTACGGGTCACGGTTGTGTGAATTGCCGCAAAATGGAGGAAAATGTGTGGCCCTTGCCGGGCATTATCGATCACCTGCGCAACAACTACGTGGTGGTGTCGCTCTATGTGGATGAAAAGGTGCGTCTCTTCCCCGATAACTCTTTCGCCTACCTGCTCGACCCCAAAACGGGGGAAAAACTGCGCACCATCGGAAGCAAGTGGAGCGCTTTCCAGGTCAACAACTTTGACGTAAGCGCCCAGCCCTACTACGTGCTCATGCACAACGACGGCAAAACGCTGCTGAACAAACCCACCGACTATCCCAACGGCCACGATCCCGCCGTCTACAAAGCATTCCTCGACTGCGGTTACGACGCTTTTCAACGCCTGAAAAACGGTCAGGACAAGGAATTGATCGGAGCGAAGTGATTCGGCCGACTCGGCAGAACAATGAAGGGATTTGGGGATTAAAAAAGGCCTGTGATTGCACGTGCAATCACAGGCCTTTTTTAATCCCCAAATCCCTCTAAACCCTACTTAACCTTAATCACCGGTTTCAACTTATAGCCTCCGTTGCCGGTTTGTAAAACCGACTGCTCGGCGTCAAAATCCAGTACCAGGGTATTGATATCGAGATTGAGGTGTTTGTTCACCTTGACTTTCAACCCCGATTCCTGGGCGCTGGGGGTGTCCATGTCGTACAGCACGCTATCGACCATGACAGAGTTATTGTCGCCGAGAATAAAGCGCACTTCCTTAAGGGTATCGGTAGACATAGTGCCGGTTGCCAGCAGGGTATCCACGCCATTCTGAAAATCAAGCAGATTATATACACCGGCATTCGTGGCCAGGGTGACCCACTGGGCGGTGTCATTGGTGGTTTTGATCCGGATTTCCTGGATATCGACGTTGACCTGCTGGTAGTCGCCGGGGCCGTCAGTCAGGCGGATATTAAGGGTGACATCACCGCTTTTGTCGTCTTTGTTGCAGGAGAAGAAAGTGATTGCGCTGGCGGCCAGCAGGATTACGAGTACATTTTTCATGTTGAAGACAGATTGTTGTTAAAAAATCGGATTGGACAGGTATTAAATAGAACAATGCAAAGAACTTTCCCCTAAACGCCCACCGGCAGCACATATTACCCCGGAATTTAAAAACGGCTGTCTTCCATCGGGAAGACAGCCGTTTTTAAAGAAAACTGACAGGTAAGCGACATTTTGTCGCTGCGATCACGCCTTCTGCAAGGCTTGCGTCTTTTCCTGCTCGATTTCTTCGTGCGTACGGTACGGCACCACGTTCAATTGCCGGATCAGTTGGTCGCGCACAACCTTGAATTCTTCCAATACCGCGCCCTTAATGGGTTCCGGCTGCGGGAGGTTCAGGCGCAGGTGGTCCACCTCGCGGCCGTTTTTCCAGAAACGGAAACACACGTGCGGACCCGTCGCCAGTCCTGTGGAACCAACGTAGCCGATCGTCTGGCCCTGTGCCACCCGGGCGCCGGGACGGATGCCTTTGGCAAAACCGCTCATGTGCAGGTACTGCGTTTGGTAAGTACCATCGTGCCGGATCTTCACGAAATTGCCGTTTCCGCCCCTGCGCGTGGCTTCCAGTACGGTTCCTTCTGCTACAGCCATGATAGGCGTACCCTTCGGTGCGGCGTAATCGGTGCCGAGGTGCGCTTTGTGGTAGCCGAGTATCGGATGCAGGCGGTGGAGGTTGTAGCGGCTGCTGATGCGCGAATATTTGAGCGGCGACTTCAGGAAAGCCTTGCGCGCCGGCCGGCCGTCGAAGTCAAAATAGGTCGTTTTTTCGCCTTCTTTTTCAAAATTGAAGGCGTAGTATTCCTTGCCGTCGCGTTCGTACACCGCTGCAATGATCTTGCCGGTGCCGACGGGCTCTCCCTCTACATAATGCTGTTCGTACACCACCTTGAAGCGATCGCCCTGTTTCTGGTGGTAGAAATCGACGGAGGTGGACAACACGTCGATCATACCGTCGGCGAGTTCGTCACTCAGGCCGTTGTCCATGAGCGCCTGCCAGAAATTCGTTTCGAGTACGCCGGACGCAGAGGCGATCACCGTCTTTACGTCGCGTTTCACCAGGTTTATCTGGAAGGGTTCCTTTAGTTGAAACAGTACGTATTCGTATGGCGAGGGTTCGTACACCATGTAGTCGGGCGACTGCCCCTGCACAAAAGACAGGAAATTCAGTTTGCGCCCCATACGCATGGAGGTGATGTTGAATGTACCCTTGCAATTTTCTACAATCGTATTGACCTGGGGATAGGTAAGTCCCTGCTTCATCAGAATTTCACCCAGCACGTCTCCGGATTTCAATTCGAGGTCAAACAGGTGAAATTCGTCTGTTGCAAAACCCCAGCGCATGTGTTCCGGTACAACGGGTAACGCGTCGAGTGCGGGTGCAGCAAAGGCCAAAGCAGCAGCCTGGCGATTTTTGGAAAGATGAAGTGTTGCTGCGATAACACAGGTGGAAAGTGCAGCGCCGGCGGCGATAACAAGAATCTTGCGAATGCCGACCTGCTTGAGGCGCCGCAGCCAATGCTGCGACTGGTTACTGTCTGATTTCACGGTGTGTAAGTAAGATTAAGAGTGCTCCGCAAACCGCTTTGCACGGTTCTGCGTTATCAGGGCTGCGGCAAAAATAGAATTGCATTTTGGTTTTCTATCAATTGTGGCAAGTATTTTAACTAACAGCTATTTCCCGCATTTATCCGCAAAATGTTGATAACCTGTCCCTTCAATGTAATATTTTTTTAAAAACATGGCCTGAAAGTGATCTCCCCGTCGCAATCTGGCGCTGATTTCCACCGGAACAACATGCCCGGAACAACTGCCGGCCTTACCTTTCAGCCCTCAAAATCGATAGCGACCATGCGATTACCCGCGTTATTATTGCTGCTCTTTTCCACCACTGCGTTGGCCCAAACCAGCACTTTCGACACCGGCAACGAAGGCTGGGAAACCTCGGGCGACGCCACCAGCCCCACGGCCGCATGGCTCGCCAACGGCGGTAATCCCGGCGGCTATATCCGGGTCACCGACCAGTCGGTAGGCGGCACCTGGTATTTCCAGGCGCCTTCCAAATACCACGGCGCCAAATGCGACGCCTACGACACCTACCTGCGCTACGACCAATTCGTGAGCGATACCAACAACCAGCAACTCTTCGGCGGCGACCCCGACGTGATCCTGTTCGGCGGGGGATTGCAACTGGTATTCGATAACGCGGTTACGCCGGGACTTACCTGGACGCATTACGACATCCTCCTGCGCGAAGACGCCGGCTGGCACAAAACCACCCTGAACGGCCCAATACCGACCCAGGCGGAATTCCGTGCGGCCCTGGCCAACGTCGCAGGTATCCGCATCCGCGGGGAATACCGTGCACAAGCCGATTTCGGCGGGCTGGACAATTTTGTCCTGGAAAGCAATTTCGGTTTTGACCTTGATGGCGACGACAGTTCGGGCGCCTACGACGGCGACTTTCTGGCAGATACGAGTTGTATCCCATACAGCGTGATCGCCGACTTCGATGCAGACCTGTTTTCGGGAAAACCCATCGACTCTGTTATCATACGTATCCTGTATGCCACCTCAGACGAGGTGCTGGAACTGGATGCCATCCCCGGCGCGCTCGACGTCATGGCGCCCGACCCGCAGCAACTGAAACTGGTCAACGGCGGCGCTGCAGATGCATCCGACTTTCTCCAGGCGATACAACTGATGCACTACAGCGACTTGTCGCCCAATCCTGTCCGCGGCGAGCGGCTCATCGAGTTTCGGGTATACACAGTGTGTGGAGAGGTGGCTATACGCTACGCTTACCTGCCGATCTACCCGCCGCCCAATACAGGATTGCCGGGTGATACCACTGTGTGCGCCGGCAGCCCGTCCTTCGATCTGTTTGGCCTGCTCGGCGGAACGCCCGAGCCCGGCGGATACTGGCAACCCCAATTGCCGGGCGCCGGTGGTCTGTTCGACCCGCAGAAAGACCCGGCCGGTACATATGCCTACATTGTGCCCCCCGCAGGTGCGTGTCCCGGCGATACGAGAGCTGTCGGCATAAACATCATCCAGCCCTTCCAACTGGGCAACGATACGACGATCTGTTACGATGAACTGCTGACGCTGGCAGTTCCACCCGGACTCACGGATTGGCAATGGAGCGACGGCAGCAACCGGCCCGATCTCCGGGTCGCAACACCCGGCACCTATGGCCTGAGCGGAAATATCGGCGCCTGCAGTTTTGCCGACAGCGTACGGGTCGATTTTTATACCTGCAAAGCCTGCGCTTTTTACACGCCCAATGTCTTTTCGCCCAATGACGACGGGGTGAACGACATCTGGCAGGTGTTCCTGCCCTGCGCCTGGCAACAGTTCAGGCTGGAAGTATACGACCGCTGGGGCAGCCTTGTGTTTACTTCCGATGATCCGGAAAAAGGCTGGGACGGCCGAACACAGGGCCGCCAACCGTTGCAGGGCGTGTACGTGTGGCGGCTGGAATGGACCGGGGAGTTGTTCGGCGTGCCGAAAACGTACAGCAAGGAAGGCGATGTGACGGTATTGCGATGAGCAGGTGCAACTGGCCGCTGTTTCCATTCGCCGGAATCAATAAGGTTTGCTATTGGCTAAAGATATGTTTGAAGCCAATCATCTGCCGCGGGACACTCCCGGAATAGCCGATATACTTGTCGTATCAATGGGCTATTAAAAATTTCAGTATGGATTTCAATATTCTTACGGACCACTGGCATTGGTCCTTCACCGGTATAATGGTCGGTGCCATGATGCTTCTGCTCACGCTGTTTGGCAAGTTTTTCGGATTGTCGAGTACATACAGGGTGCTCTGCGCCATAGGCGGCGCCGGCAAAAAGGTCGCGTTTTTCCGGTTCGACTGGAAGGACCAGTTGTGGAACCTGTTTTTTGTTGGCGGAATAATTCTTGGCGCCTTTCTCACCCGGCACTTTATTCCGGAAAGCCAGGAAACAACCTTAAGCGAACACACACAGGCTTTTATGTTCCGGTTGGGGATGATCGAAAAGGTAGATGCAGATCAACTGCTGCCCTTTGCGCCCGACAAGTTATTTAACACAACATCGCCCTTGTTTCCGAGTGCTGCCCTGATACTCTGTTTCGGGGGTTTTTTGTCGGGCTTTGGCTCCCGATATGCCGGAGGGTGCACCTCGGGCCACTTCGTAAGCGGCCTTTCCAACCTGCAGATTCCCTCCCTCATCACATTAATATTCTTCCTGATCGGCGGAATACTCAGCACGAGTTTTTTCCTGCCGTTTCTTTTGAACAACCTTTAAACCGACTGTATCATGAAATTTATAAAATTCATTCTCGCCGGTGTAATGTTCGGGTTTATCCTGACAAAAGGTGAACTGATTTCCTGGTACAGGTGGCAGGAAATGTTGCATCTCGATGGTTTTCACATCTATGGCATCATCATCACGGCCGTTGCGGTGGGCGCGACAGGCCTTGCCCTGATCAAAAAATTCCATATCCAGGACATTTCAGGTCGCCCGATTGTCATACCCGACAAAAAAGTAAGTTTCTACCGCTACGCCATCGGCGGATTCATTTTTGGCGTGGGATGGGCCATTGCCGGCTGTCCTGCCGTACACTATGCAATGATCGGACTTGGGTATATGATGTTCGCGGGTATCCTGTTCAGCGCCCTGCTCGGCACCTTCGCCTACGGGTTGCTTCAAAAATGGTTGCCGCATTAAGCAATAAACCGGATCATTTTCTTCCGAAATAGTCCAGCACGAGGTAACAAAATGCCCGCACCCCGAGTTTCAATCCGCTTTCATCGATGTAAAAATCGGGCGTATGGTGTGCCGCCACATCCGTTGCCTTCTTTCCTTTGGGCATGCCGCCCAGGAAAAAGAAGAACGACGGCACTTTTTGTCCGAAAAAGGCAAAATCTTCGGCGCCGGTCACGGCTTTGCGCTCGACCACATTTGCCGTTCCCGCTGCTTCACGCAGGGAGGGAAGCACACGTTCCGTCAGGGCCGGATCATTGTAGGTAATGGGGGTTTTGTTCTCGATACGCACTTCTGCCGTGGCGCCGGCGCTCTCGGCGATCTTTTGTGCAGTGAGCACAATCTTCTCGTGGATGATGCGCTGCATGGCCGTATCAAGCGTGCGAATGGTCCCCACCATCTCCGCCGTTTCCGGGATGATGTTGGCGCGTACGCCGCTCTCGATCTTGCCAACCGTCACCACTGCAGGCTGTTCGGTGAGGTTTACCTGGCGACTTACAATGGTCTGCAAACCCTCTATGATCTGTGCCGACACCACGATGGGATCTACGCCGCTCCAGGGCTGTGAGCCGTGCGACTGTTTCCCGTGAACGGAGATGTAAAACCAGTCGGACGCCGCCATGGTGCCGCCGGGGCGGTATTTGATCTGGCCCACCTCCGTCTGTGAGTTGATGTGCAGACCGAACATGGCCTCAATTTTGGGGTTGTCGAGCACGCCTTCCTTGACCATGAGTTCGGCGCCGCCCTCCTCGCCTTCCGGCGCGCCCTCTTCGGCGGGCTGGAATACGAATACAACCGTACCCGCCAGGTCTTTTTTCATATTGGAGAGCACCTCTGCGGTACCCATCAGGATGGCAACGTGCGTATCGTGGCCGCAGGCGTGCATCACGCCGACTTCCGCACCGTTGTAGGTCGATTTGGCGACAGATTTGAACGGAAGGTCCACCCGTTCGACAACCGGAAGGGCATCCATATCGGCACGCAGACCGATGACGGGACCTGGTTTTCCGCCGCGCAGGATGCCGACGACACCCGTTTTGGCCACGCCGGTGCGCACTTCCAGACCGAGCGTGCGCAGGTGGGCGGCTACTTTTTCCGCAGTTTTGAATTCGCGGTTGCTGAGTTCGGGGTGTTCATGAAAATCGCGGCGCCAGGCAATGACACTGGGCTCTATGGCATCGGTGAGGCGATCGGCCTGGGGCTTGAGCGCTTGCTGAGCCCGTAACCCTGGAGCGCCCAGGGCAAACAATAAGAGGAGGTAACCGTATTTCATGCTGTTTTTTGGGAGCCAAAGTAATATAGGAAAGTGGTTAAACAAAACGCCCGGGGATTATCGTTATTCCCCATCGCCCATGAAACTCAAATAACTGACACTTGCAGCGTTAACGGCTCCCTTACCCTGAAAACATCACATTTCAAACGCCAAACTTCAAACTCTGAACTTTAAACTCGCAACTTCAAACTACCTTTGCGCCCGTTATGCTAACCCTTGGTAATATCTTTGTTAAATACGGTGATCGGGTACTGCTCGATTACATCAATTTCGTGCTCAAGCCCGGCGACCGCGTGGGCCTGGTGGGCCGCAACGGAGCGGGCAAATCGACCCTGCTGAAAATCATCGCGGGCGAGATGTCGCCGCACGACGGCAACGTCGTTTTCCCGACCCATTTTACGCTCGGCTACCTGCACCAGGATATGCTCCTGCCAAAGGGCAAAACGGTGATCGCAGAGACCATGACGGCGTTTTCCGCCATCCTTGAACTGGAAAAAGAGCTGCACCAGATCGAGCAGGAACTCACGGTGCGCGAAGACTACGAATCCGACGCCTATCATAAACTCATCGAACGGATGAGCGACGTGACCGAGCACCTGCACCACATGGGCAGCGCGACCAGCCAGGCCGACGCCGAAAAGGTGCTGGCAGGCCTCGGATTTCAGGCCTCCGATATGCAGCGGCTCACCGATGAGTTTAGCGGCGGCTGGCAAATGCGCATCGAACTGGCGAAAATGCTGTTGCGCCGTCCCGACCTGCTGCTGCTCGACGAACCGACCAACCACCTCGATATCGAAAGCATACTCTGGCTCGAAGACTGGATTTCCGCTTATCCGGGCATGGTCATCGTCATCAGCCACGACCGGCGCTTTCTCGACAACGTCACCAACCGCACCGCGGAGATCACGCTCGGCAAGATCAACGACTACAAGGCGGCCTATTCCAAATACGTCGAACTCAGCGCCGACCGGCGGGAGCAGATGCAAAATGCGTACGAAAACCAGCAGCGCGTGATCGCCGACCGCGAACGCACCATTAACCGATTCATGGCCAAGGCCACCAAGACGAAAATGGCGCAGTCCATGCAGAAGCAACTGGACAAGATGGAGCGCATCGAAATTGACGACGTCGATACGGCAACCATGCGCATCCGCTTCCCCGATGCGCCGCGCTCGGGCGAGGTCGTGGCCAAAGCAGAGCACCTCAGCAAGCGCTACGGCCATATTAAAGTCCTGGAAAACGTCGACCTGGAGATACTGCGCGGCGAACGGGTAGCCTTTGTCGGACAAAACGGACAGGGCAAAACCACCTTGGCCAAAATACTGATCGGCCAGGAGCCGGCATCGTCCGGCAAGGCCACCCTTGGGCACAACGTGAGCATCGGTTATTACGCGCAGAACCAGGCCGAAACCCTCGATCCTAAAATAACCCTGTTGCAGACCATGGAGCGCAACTCGCCCGAAGAGATGCGCACGAAACTCCGCGGCATCCTCGGCGCGTTCCTGTTCAGCGGTCAGGATGTCGACAAAAAGGTCTCCGCCCTTTCCGGCGGCGAACGCGCACGCCTTGCGCTGGCTTGCATGTTGCTGCGCCCGTTCAACTTCCTGCTGCTTGACGAGCCGACCAACCACCTCGACATGCTCTCCAAGGACGTGCTGAAGCAGGCGCTGCTCGACTTCAAGGGCACCCTGCTGGTTGTCAGCCACGACCGGGAATTCCTGAGCGATCTCACGACACGCACCATGGAGTTCCGCGACGGGCACCTGTACGAACACCTCGGCGACGTCAATTATTTCCTCGAAAAACGGCGGCTGGACAACATGCGCGATGTGGAAAAAAGAACAATTGACGGCAGGCGCCCGGCAGATGGCGGCGCCCGGATGTCGGACAACGGCGTAGAGGTATTGGGTGCGGAAGAAAAGAAGGTTTTACAGCGCAATATTCAAAAAGCCGAACGGCGGATCGGGGAGATTGAAGCTGCTATCGGTAAATATGAAGAAAAAATGGCCGACCCGGATTTCTACTCCCGCTCCGATTCGCAGACCGAGTTGAAAAAATACGGCGACCTGAAATCCGAACTGGCACAAGTGTATGCCGAATGGGAATCGGCAGTGGAACGCCTGGGCAATTGATCTGTCTGTCATGAAAAAAGCCGACCTGACGCTGCGTTTATATGCCTTTCTGGGGGTGTTGGTGTTCGTAGCCTCCATATGGCTTTACGTGCGCGAGTTCCCGTATTTTTCCAATACGATTGGCGTCGGCAAACTGGTCGGGGTGTCGCTGATGGCAGCCCTGCTCCTCGGCGGGGGCATTTTATGGTTTTGGAAAGCACATTTCAAACCCTGGGAACGCCACTTGCCGCAGGTATTGTTCATCCTGCTCTTTTGTCCCCTGTTTGCCCCGTTGCTGGCCAGTTTGCTCAACCGAAGCGCCGGCGAGACGACCTATATGAAGTTTGAGTTTATCGCTGAAACACCCTATTTTTCTTCCAATTACGGCCTGTTGAAAGGCGAGAAGATCCGGCCGACCGGCTATTTTCTCGCGGTCAGGGACGGCGACCTCGGATACCGGTTCAGGTACAAACAACAGGCCTATTACCCCCTGACCAAACCGGGTGAAACTATTTTGTTGCCCGTCAAAAAGGGGCTGCTGGGGTTTCAGGTGGTTTTGCTTTACTGAAAACTGCGGCATCGGGTTATAACTCAATGGAATTGCCTGCTTCGCCGGCAAAATTTTTCCTCCACTACGGCATGGGTTTTAAAACAGTTTCTTCGCAATACTTTTGCATTGCCCTGGCCGTCAGTTTACCTTAACCGATACATATTCAAAACTGCGTTTTATGAGAAACTCATTTTGTATCCTGATTGCAGTAATCGCCTTTAGCGGACTCTCTCTTGCACAAAACACGCCCTTTTTCCCGGAAGAACTGGTCGTCACCGCGACCACGCTCAACATGCGCGATGCTCCCGACATCAATTCAAAAAAAGTCGCCTCCCTGCAAAAAGGCGCCGTCGTGCAATTTGTAGAGGCCTGGAACAACGGCCAATGGGTGCAGGCCGACACGCTCGACACCGAGTCGCCTTACGCTCCCTGGCTCAAGGTGCGCTACAAGGGCAAAACGGGGTATGTGTTCGGCGCCTATGTTACCGGCACGATCGGTTTGTACCACGAGGGCGATTTTTTCTTCAATGACACTCCCCTGCCCCAATTGAACTGGTACGGCTTATACCGCCGGGATTCTTTTGCCGACGAACTGCGGCCAATCACCGTTCGCCTCGTGGAAGAAATGAACGAGATGTACGGCGAAAAGATCAGGATGCTCAAAACAAACCAGCCCGACGAGAGCAAATTTATCATCGGCAGCCTCGAACCCATGAAAACGGGTTATGCCGGCCCGCTGGGCATCTATGATGTGCGCGACATGTATCTTTCCGGCGAACTGTCGCCCGGCGCCACCGTATCCATTCACCCCGGCGGCGATATGATGGTCCTCAATGATACCACCCTAAAGCCCAGTTACCTGCTCACCGCAACCGGCTGCGCCCGCATGGAAAACAACGAGTACATGTATGTCCGGGTCACTGACTACCAGCTTACCCTGCTCGACTACACCACCCAGCCACCCGTACTGCAAGACCTCACGCCATGGGTACGAACCGAATCGGAGGAGATCAACCCCGCCGTCAGCATCAGCTGGTACGGCGATATCGACATGGACGGCAAACCCGACGCCATCCTCAACGACTGTCCCTATGAGATGGGCTGCCGCGATGCGCTGTTCCTCTCCTCAAAAGCAAAACCCGGGGAGTATTTGCGCAAGGTATGCGAGCATTTCTGGCCTGGGGATTAGGCATGTTTTTATGCGCGAGGATCATTATTAGAGACAAAAACCTGGCTTAATAAATCTCATGCCCGTAAACTATTGGATAAGCCGACATTCGATCGTGTTTCCAACCTCCTGCTTAGATGCCACCAAATGCTCAATAAATACATTAAATCTATCGGGAATAGTGGCGATAAAGCACAAGAGCCTGATTTTCAATACAATAGCCAGGGTATTCAATATTTCGACAACCTCCCCTTCCATACATTCCCACAAAACGGCAAATGACGACAATGACGAATGACGAAACGAATAACTACAACAACTAAAGTATGCACATTAACTCCCTTACCGTAAAGGAACGCCCCGACAACCGTACCACCGCGCCGCACGTGCTGCCTATTTATGCCACCTCGTCATTTGCCTTCGACGATATCGACCAGGGAATAGAAATATTCAGGAACATCGAAAGCGGGCACGTGTACAGCCGCTATGCCAACCCTACGGTGGATACCGTGGCCGCCAAGATCGCCGATCTGGAGACACACGGTCTGGATATGGAGGCCTGGGCGATCATGACTTCCAGCGGCATGTCGGCCATATCGACTTTGCTGATGGGTCTGTTAAAAGCCGGCGACAAGGTGCTGACACAGGGCAACCTGTATGGCGGTACTACAGAGCTGCTGACAGCGGTATTCGGCCGGTTTGGCGTGGAAACGGTGCTGACCGACCTGCGCGATCCGGCGGCTGTGGAGGCGGCTTTGCAGCGCGACAACAAGATTCGCATGCTGTATTGCGAGACACCGGCCAACCCCACCCTGGCCTGTGTGGATATTAAACTGTTGGCCGACCTGGCCCGCCGGCACGGTGCGTGGTCGGCCATCGACAATACTTTCAGCACGCCGCTGTTGCAGCACCCCTTTGCCCACGGCGTCGATTTCATCATCCATTCCACTACCAAATACCTCAACGGCCACGGCAACTCCACTGCCGGAGTCATCGTGGGCCGGGATAAGGATGCCATGCGCAAACACGTGTGGCGCGCCATGAAACTCGCCGGCACCAATTGCTCGCCATTCGAGGCATGGCTCACCCACAACGGCATGAAAACCCTGGCCCTGCGCATGGAGCGTCACTGCTCCAATGCCCTGGCGCTGGCGGAATTTCTGGAAAGACACCCGGCAGTGGAACGCGTCAACTACCCCGGGCTTCCTTCACACCCCGACCATGCACTGGCCAAACAACAGATGCGCAACGGATTCGGCGGTATGCTCAGTTTTGAGTTGAAAGGCGGTCTGGATGCAGGCATAAAATGTATGAATCGCATCAAATTCTGCACGCTGGCGCCTACGCTCGGCGATGTGGACACCCTCATCCTGCACCCCGCTTCGTCGTCGCACCTGAACGTGGCGAAGGAGATCAGGGAACAGAACGGGATCACGGACGGGATGGTGCGGGTATCGGTAGGGATTGAAGCGATTGAAGATATTGTGGGGGACCTGGAGAGCGCACTTCAGCGGTAATCCCTGAAAAAAACCTATTATTGCGTATAAAAAGCAAAACCGTTTAACATGAAAACCATCCTCATTACCCTCGTATCAATTGTTCTGCTTGCCGCAGGCAAATGCAATAAAACAGAAGACACGACCAACCTGGTCGATCTGCAAACCAGCGGCTGCTTCGGCTTTTGCCCGGTATTCAAACTCAGCGCATTGAACAATGGCCTGGTGCGGTATGAAGGCCTTCGATACGCAGAAAAAATGGGTAAAGACTCTTTCCGGCTGACGCAGGAAGAATTGAAAAGTCTGCAAGCCAAAGTGAAGGAGACCAATCTGTGGCAATATCCCGAACTGATCAAATCGGAGGTCATGGACGCGCCGTATGCCACGCTGACCGCCTATGAAGGCGAAAAAAGCAAGAGCGTGCGGGGGTCGATCGACCGGCCGGTCCCGCTGCTGGAACTGGAAGCGCTGATGACCAGCCTTGCTGAAGCGCACGGGTTCCAGGTCAAAAGAGGCGTCAACCCGAACGATGTTCCCCAAAAAACAAAAAAGGAAGTGATCGTAAAACTCAAGCCCGAGATCAATGCAGGCAACTGGATCGCCCGGTTTACCGACATCAAACTCCAGCTCCTGCAGCGCCAGTCGGCAGAAAACATCTGGGTGATCGCTTACGACAGTGCTCAAATCGAGGAAAAAGCGTTGATCGACCGGCTTAAAGGCACGGATGGGGTGCTGGAGGTGCAGGCGAATATGCAGGTGAAGGATAGAAACTAGAAAATTGGCTGCAGATTCTGCGAATTCGATATTTTCGCCGCCTCTAAGGACAACACATGAGCGAATTAATCCTGAAGTTTCTGAAATTCGGCATCGTCGGCGCTTCCGGTGTAGGCGTTGATTTTGGTATTACCTGGATTTGCAAGGAAAAACTGAACCTTAATAAGTACGTCGCCAACAGTACCGGTTTTCTTTGTGCCGTAGTGAGCAACTACCTGCTGAACAGGGTTTGGACCTTCCATAGCCAGGATCCCTCCATCGCCATGCAGTTTTCCAAGTTCCTGCTGGCTTCACTGATTGGCCTGGGCCTGAACAACGGCATCATTTATTTCCTCAACGAACGCCGCCAGGTGAAGTTTTACACCGCCAAACTCATCGCTACGGGTGTGGTAACGCTCTGGAACTTCTGGGCGAACTATACTTTTACTTTCCGGGCATAAGTCACTGGCGCTTTACCGACACAGCAGTTATTCCCTTCTTCCCGCGCTTGGTCTCAAACGTTACGCGGTCGCCTTCGCGCACCTTCTCCAACAGCCCTGACTGGTGCACAAAAACCTGCTTTTGGGTAGCCTCTTCTGTGATAAAGCCGAATCCTTTTGATTCATCGAAGAATTTGACGGTTCCCTTGAACATAAATTAAATTTTGCGATGAATGATCAGGACCGGGATCAACTGGAGCTCCTCGCCTGCTTTGTGTTTTTATAATACCCTTACTGATGCCTGTAAACCCGCTTCAGATGGACTTCCTCCACCGGTTTAAGCAATACCGGTGTCTGTTCGATCTCGACCGAATCGCTGTCGAGGCCAAACCAGTTTTTGGGCGACGATACCCACCCTTTTACCGCGAGATAAATGGACATAATAATCTGTTCAAACCAGGGCAACTCATTCTCATTAGATAAGAATTCCTGTATCAACACGAAACGAAAATCGCCTGTAGGATATTTGCTCCCAATGGAGTGGTAGCGCGAATACACAGTAAGTTCTTCGTTTTCAACAAGCTCTTCCACAACTTTTTTCATAAAGACATTCATACGCTGCTGTACACGAAAACCCAGTCGAAAGTTAACCTTATACACGTCGTCCTGGGAGATGGAGTTCACCTCATATTCCATAGTATACGGTTCATCGGTAGTTTCGATATGAACGAACCAATAAACGTCTGCCCGTTTGGGTTGGGTCTGGAGAATAGAGTACAGTATTTTCTCCTCCACTTTTTTAGGGCTTTTTGCACTGCTAAGGAATACCAGATTTGTCGCGTATTTGGGAATTCCCTCATCATTGCTCAATAAAATAAGCTGGTCAAGGAAGTCCCTGATCCTGACCTCATCCGAATATCTCTTACGAATTCCCTTGGCTTTCACCCACAACAGCATCACACTGAACAACAAACCGGCCATTGCAAGGGTGACATAACCGCCTTCATGGAATTTAGAACCGTTTGCAATCAGGAACAGGCCTTCAAGACCAAGGTAGAATACTAATATCAACCAGACCCAAATCTGGCCTACTCTTTTGATTATTAGCCAGTTAGAAAGGAGTATTGTAGTACAGAGCATAGCCAGCACGATAGCCAGGCCATAAGCCGCCTCCATTGGACCGCTGTGTTTGAAGAGCAATACAATACCGACACAACCAAGCCATAGGAAGGTATTGACTGCCGGCAAATATATCTGCCCTTTCAAATTACTTGGAAACTTTACCGTAAGTTTTGGTAGCAAGCCCAGGCGGATGGCTTCGGATACCAGCGTAAATGACCCGGAAATAAGCGCCTGGCTCGCGATAATTGCCGCCAGGGTAGCAATAATGATACCCGGCCAAAGGAACCAGCCCGGCATCATAGAATAAAACGGGTTCTCATCGAGATGAAATCCTTCATGGTGCAGTAGCCATGCAGCCTGACCCAGGTAGTTGAGTACGAGGCATGTTTTTACAAAAATCCAGCTAATCTGAATGTTTTGTCTGCCGCAATGCCCCAGATCGGCATAAAGGGCTTCTGCACCGGTAGTACACAGAAAAACAGCACCCAAAATAAAAATACCTTTTGGATGCGTCGCCAACAGGTTAATCCCGTAATGGGGACTTAGTGCAAGGAGCACCTCAAGATCATGTCCGATATTGGCCAGGCCCAGACAAGCCAGTACCAGGAACCACATGAACATGATCGGGCCAAAACTTTTGCCCACTATGGCCGTCCCAAAACGTTGTACAAAAAATAGCAGGGAAATGATAAATATGGCAATCCCCATCGTCGGTAATCCGGGATACTTCAATTCCAGCCCTTCCACTGCCGAAGAAACAGAAATGGGTGGCGTAATCATGCCATCTGAGATCATGGCAGCACCACCGAGTAAGGCGGGATACAAAAGCCATTTCTCGCGTCGCCGCACGAGGGTATACAATGAAAATATCCCTCCCTCGCCGTTGTTATCAGCCCGCAAGGTAAGCCACACATATTTTACGGTGGTCTGAAGCGTGAGCGTCCAGAATACCAGCGAAACGCCACCCAAAACCACTAAGCGATCAATCACTGCGCCTTCCCCTACAATGGCCTTCATCACATAAAGTGGAGAGGTTCCGATATCGCCAAAAATAATTCCAAGTGTAATTAAAAGTCCTGCCCGCGAGAGGCGATGATAATGTCCGGTGTGATTACCGTGGGTATCCATTTATGGCCCGATTGAATTGCACACAAAGATGGTGAAAACAAGCCTTTCATCTAAAAAAAAGGCATCGAACTCATCCGGAAGAATACAATATCCGAAAGGGTTCGATGCCCGGCTCTGTTGGTGTCTGCCAACAGCTTAGTGGTGGTGCCCGCCGGCCCCGTGAACGTGACCGTGTTCCAGTTCAGCAGCATCGGCGTCGCGCACGCCTTCAACATGTCCGGTGAAAAACAGGTCGACGCCGGCCATAGGGTGGTTGAAATCGAGTTTTACCTTGTCGAGGCCAACCCAGGCGACCATGCCGTTAAAACGGTTGCCATCCTGATCGGTCAGGGGCAGCATATTGCCGACTTCCAGAAGGCCGTCGGGAATTTTACCATCTACTTCAAACATGTTTTTGGGAACCTCGACCAGTGCGGTCTCATCATATTCGCCATAGGCGTTGGCTGCCTTTATGCCGAAAGAAAACTGGTCTCCGGCTTTAAGGCCGGTCAGGTTTTTTTCAAAATCGGGGATCATCATACCGACCCCGAAAATAAAAGCGAGCGGCTCGCCACCGTTGGTAGTCTCCACGAGTTGACCTTCGGCAGTACCTTCGGTCAGGGTGTAGTGCACGGACACTACTTTTTTTTCTGCAATAGTCATCAAAAAAATAATTGGTGAGGCGCAAATATAAGGCTTATCAGGCGGGTAATCGGGCTTCCAATTGTTTTTTATACTGAAAATAACTCCTGATGAGCCGCAGGGCATCCTGATGCCGGGTGGGCCGGATACCCCGGCGGCGTTGCGCTTTCGACAACTCGAACAGGATGCGCCAGTGGCGGTAAAAGTCGCGATATGCCCGCCACATGCCAAAGGCAGGATCGTACACATGGGCTGGCTCACCGAATACACCGTTGAGCTCCATCACCTTGAACGCTCCCTTGCGGAGGTCGTCGATGCTGTCGCACTTCAGGTCGAAACGCCCGTACAAGACCCCCCCGAGCCTGGCGCATACCGGTTCAAAGGCGGCAAGCAGGGCATCGTCAATCAGGTGGTTGCCGTTGAGGAATTTGGTCCCCCGGCAATGGTTGCCGATGGGTTCGAGCAACCGCACTTCACCATCTGTGAGGACATCATCAAGCAACTCCGGCAACTCCCGTTCGAATCGCGCGAGTTGTAAGGCCGCCCGAACATCACGGCGCATCAATTCGCGCACCGGGGCCACGCCGTCGCCTTTTACCGAGAGAAACTCCTTGATACAGACCGATGTGATGCCAAATCGCTTTCCATCGGGATAGCGGTGGTACAAGACGGTCATCTCGATCGGCATCACCAGAAACTCCTGGATGATAAAACCGACCGGATAGCGGGCCAGATGCTCCTTCAGTTCATCCTCGTTCCGGATCTTTTTTACAAGGAAGCCCCGCTCGCCCACATCGGGTTTGGCGATCAGCGGATATCCGATACCGGCATTCTGCAGCGCGCGTTCAATATCGGCAAACTGCGTCCCGCCGTCTACGTAGACGGTTTTCGGCAGAATATCGGGTGAGAGCAATTTCAGGATATTGTATTTCGACTCACCCATGGCCCCTCCGAGGGGAATATCGGGGTTGACATTGGAAAAGAATACCAGGTGCCTGGCCCGGGCAGCAAACCAGAGCCAGATGCCGTATACCGGGACATTTGCAATCCACCAGGGGAGGTATTCCCATGCCGTCCATTTTTTCAGCCAGTATTTCATGTTGCAATATTAAGGTTGAATACGGCACAAATTTCCATCAACTGCGCGGAAGGGATGTTTACCTGGGTAACATTTTGCTCCGGAAATGCAGGAAGTTGTTGGAGCTGTTCAGGCATTGACAAAAGTACAATTCAAACAATTTTTAAAAATTCATGGCATGCCAGCGCTCGGTACGCAGGTAGTACAATACCAGAGCG
>ERZ724526.530-NODE-530-length-21938-cov-5.219394_pt1 | contig 21938 bp, 18 predicted proteins | sample MGYA00376059_ERZ724526 | MGnify/ENA primary metagenome ERZ724526 (study PRJEB28724, sample SAMN07190883) | activated sludge metagenome | isolation source: activated sludge of sewage treatment plant in Hong Hong | place: Hong Kong | collected 2016-03-17 ...
AAAACATAAACAGGGCGGCACTCATGATCACGACATTGGGACTGAAGTACACATACAGTGTATTAGTGTACTCATGGTGCTCCCACGACATCACCCAGGTTCCCCAGGCAGTAAGCAAAGGCATGGCCAGGGCCAGGGCATAAAAGTAGTTTTTCCTGCGAAGGGTATATTGGCTGAGGTAGTAACCAAGTACATAGTACCCGATATAGCCCATCCAACCGATATATTTCACGATAAAGAAATTGGGGATAAAATGCTGCAAACCGGTTACCGTGAAACTAAAAATCAGGAAATACTCGATGTCGGTCCGCCTGGCATGTCGAATAAATATCCTGAAAGTAGGCGTCAGCAGGTACATGCCTATGATCATTGGAATAAACCACAGGTGATAATATACGTCCTGATACAACACCTTATCCCAAAATTCCGGCCAGTAGACCGGCCGGCCATCGTAAATATGTCCGCGATACTGGTATAACAGATAGACAAACGACCAAAGAAAAAATGGCGGAAGAACGCGTTTCATGCGTTTGCGCAGGAAGACTGCCGGCGTTTCGACCCTCCCCGGATGCAGCATAATACTGCCGCTAAGCATGATAAAGAATGGAGTGGCCCAGCGCAACAGGCTGTAATAGAGGTTTCCCGTCCACCAATGAGAATTGTAGGGATCGTCTGAATTGAAGGCATACAGAACCTCGCCAACGGTATGTATCTGGACAACGGCCAGGGCGGCAATCACCCGGATATAACTGACTTCCGGTCGCTTGAGTGATGTCGTAACAACGGGGTCGGCAGGCCCGGAAGGGGAGTTCAGGTTGGACAGTTCTGTACTGTCAACTGGCTGGGCCTGCAATGGTGCAGCAGACTTTCCGACTATCGTTCCTGGCGAATTGATCAATAGTAAATGACGATTAACAACGCGGTAAACACGGCAACAACAATCAATTGGGGCGAAGGTAGCGTCTTTGTCCGGGACGGGGTACCCCGGAACCGATTTTTTCCAGTCAGACATAATCAAGGGGCTGCATCACAGGCTTTACAAATGGTGGAATTGTCTGAACAACTGCTGTAAAAATGTTGGTCACTCAAGATTCCGGCAGCAATTATCCCTTCCAAACACTTGCAAGCCTGTGATACAGCCTCCTTATGATATATTAAGGTTTCAGTACCTTTTTAAAATCTCCCGCTTTGACAATGATCATTTTTGAATAGTCGAGGTATTTTTTCATGGCAGCGTTCACCTCGGCCAGGGTCAGTTTTTCCACTCTCGACTCAAAGTCGGCATCCCAGTTCATGTTTCTGTCCATAGACAGGTATTGATTGAGTTTTCCGGCTACGGTCGCATCTCCGGAGCGGGATACTTTTTGGGATTTGAGCCATCCGCCACGGGCCGCTTCAAATTCTTCTGCTGTAAATCCGTCTTTTGCAGCCCGTTCGATTTCCTCGCGGAATGCCGTTTCCAGTTTGTCGACGTTCTCGGGGTTATAAATGGCATTGGCCGAAAAGCCGCCGCTTTCATCGAGTGCGCTGGCAAAAAAGCGGCCGCCGACGCCATAACTCAACCCGTCTTTCTGCCGAATGCGGGTTGCCAGACGGGAATTGAGAAAACCGCCGCCCAGCATGTAGCCGCCGATAGTGATCGCCGGGTAGTCCGGATGATCGTTGCGCATGGGGAACCCATAGCCGGCCACAAGATTGGCGTTTGCCTTATCGGGTGTGTTGATGCTTTCTTTTCGGGGCGCCACAGGTATGAAATTGTTTTCGATGCGCTTGTAGGGCGACGGGCTCTTCCAGTCTCCAAAAGTTTCGGTCAGCACTTTTTGAATTTCAGCCTGATCGAAATCGCCCACAATGGCACAGGTAGCATCGCTGGCGCCGTAGAAATTCTTGTGAAATTCCTTCACCTGGTCCAGGGTTACGGCCTTTGCCGCTTCCACCTCTTCTTCAAAAGTCATCACATAACGCGGGTCGCCTTTGGGGTACGGATTGGTGATCCTGTCGTAGGCAAGGCGGGCCAAGGCGGCAGGCTCTGATTTCTGCTGCTCAATACCCGACAGGTATTCTTCCCGGTGTTTTTCCATTTCATTTTCAGGGAAGGAGGGTTTGCGCAGCATCTCCCCCGTAAGCCGGATCGCCTCGGCGAGGTGCTCCCGGTCGGTTTCGATAAATGCCGTAACGGAAGAGGAACCTCCAAATATCCTGATGCGGGCTTTAAGTTGGTCCTGCAGGTCCTGCAATTGCTGGCGGGTCTTCTCAAGCGTACCTTTATCAAGCATGGAGGCTGTCGTTCCGCCAATCATATCCATATTTTGCAAACTTTCCAGGGTACCAAAACGGAAAGTGAGGGTGGCATTCACGCCGTCGCCGCGGTTTTCTTTGGGCAACAGGGCGTATTGCATGCCGTTGGGAAGTTTGCCGCGTGTAGTGCGTTTCTCGATGTTTTCCGGCGAAGGGTCGAAGTCCTCACCCTGAGATATGGCAGGCTTCCCCTTGTAATCGCTGAGCAGGACGTTCAGGTCCGGAGCATCCGGAATTTCAGCGCGGTCAGGATTTTTCTCCGGGAGGAAAAATCCGATGGTTCGATTGGCAGGCTTGAAATACCGCTGGGCAACACGCGACACATCTTCCGGTGTCACTTTCTCAAGGTTGTCCCTGTACAGAAATGCCAGCCTCCAGTCGCCCTGACCGATATAATTACTGAGGCTCAACCCAACGCGGTCGCTTTGTTTGAAAAACATTTCAAAGCCTTTCAACATGCGGGCTTTGGCCTTTTCTACTTCCTCCGCAGCGGGAGGGTTGTTTTTCAGGTCATCCAGTACCGATAACATGGCCGTCTGTGCATCTGCTATGGATTGTTCCATGCGCACTTCCGTGACAAAGTTGGCGTAGCCGCCTTCGGCAAAGCCCGAAGCGCCGCCGTACACGCTGGCCGCTTTTTTGTCCTCCACAAGTGCCTTGTACAGCCGTCCGGAAGGCTCATCAGTCAGCAGGTCGCCGAGTACGGCAAGGGCAGCGTAATCTTCGTGTGAGGCGGCAGGCAGGCGATACATGCAGGAAAACACCTGAACGTCGCCCGTACGGCGCAGGGTAATCTGGCGTTCGCCGTCCTGCGTGGGTTCTTTGGTATAGGTGGGGATGATCTTGCGGGTGGGCCTGGGAATCTTTCCAAAATATTCCTGTACGAGATCCAGCGTTTTTTGCTCGTCAATCTTGCCAGCCACCACCAGCACTGCATTGTCAGGCTGATAATAATTGTGGTAAAAAGCCTGCAGGCGCTCGATGGGTGCGCCTTCTATATCCGATTTTTCGCCGATGGTCGATTTGCCGTAATTGTGCCATTGAAACATGGCGCCAAGCATTCTTTTGTACAATACGCCGGTCGGACTGTTTTCCCCGCGCTCGTACTCGTTGCGCACGACAGAGAACTCGCTGTCGAGATCTTTTTTGGCAATATAGGAGTTGATCATGCGATCGCTTTCCAGGTCAAGCGCCCAGCGAAGGTTTTCTTCCGTGGCGTCAAAAGTCTCAAAATAGTTGGTCCGGTCTACCCAGGTTGTGCCGTTCGGGCGGGCGCCGTGTTCGGTGAGTTCCTGCGGGATATTGGGGTGTTTGGGGGTCCCTTTAAACACGAGATGCTCCAGCAGGTGTGCCATGCCCGTTTCACCATATGCTTCGTGGCGCGAACCGACCTTGTAAGTGATGTTCACCGTTATAATGGGTTTTGAGGGATCGGGGAACAGGAGTACCTGAAGCCCGTTGGCAAGGCGATACTCGGTGATGCCCTCAACCGAGGTAAATAAGGTAACGCCCTCGGGCAACCGGACGGTCGACTGCGCAGCCAGCCGGACTCCGAAACCGGTAAGTAATAGGTAAATTACCGGGATCAGAGATTTTGTAACAGTTCTCATGATGATGTAGTTTGTGATGAATGGAAGAGTATTTTCTGCCTCAATTTTCGGGAAAATTCTCCATTATTGTTACGATCAGGCCCGATTTTCGTCTTAACCCCACTTGCCCCGGATAAAAAAAACCATGTAAACATGAATCGCCTTACCTTTGCGTAAATTTCACACCATGATACATCAAGGACATACCGAGCAGGAACTGCAGGAGACATTCAATGAAAAGGGTGAACGTATCAGTCCGATTCTGCCCAAGCACATCAAAAATTTTTTGATAGATATTGACGGTACGGTCTGCGACGACGTCCCCAACGAGGAACCGGGACGCATGGCGACCATTCTCCCCTACCCTGATGCACTGGAAATGCTCAACCGCTGGTTTGACGAGGGCCATGTGATCTTTTTCTTCACCAGCCGTACGGAAGCACACCGGGAGGTCACCGAAACCTGGCTGGCCAAACACGGGTTCAAATACCACGGTATACTGTTCGGCAAGCCACGTGGTGGCAATTATCACTGGATAGACAACCATATTGTGCGCGCCACGCGTTTCAAGGGTAAATTCACGGACTTAGTGGTTAAAACACACGAAATAGAAGTGTTCTCCGAGTAGTTGAGTAGCCCGACTCAAGAAATTCCTTTGGCCTAATTTGAAATTTTGAGGAAAAATCATCGTTTTTTGCCAAAACAAATCAAACGCATGATCCTCGCTTTCTGCTTTTTGTTATCCGCCGCGCCGCCGGATACGCTGCCGTACGACTTGAATAATCCATCCTTCCTCATCTACCTCGTCAGCGAGGAACTCAAGGAAATATCGGGCCTTAGCCCTACTGATTCGGCCGGCATTTACCTGGCTATAGCAGACGAACGCGGCGAAATTTTTTTTGTTGACGGCAACGGCGGCGGTACGATTCTCCGGAAAGTGTTATTCCGCGACAAGGGTGATTTTGAAGGTGTGGAAATGGTCGGCAAATGCCTTTACGCCGCAAAAAGCAACGGCGACATATTCGAGATCGGCTGCTGGGACAGCACCACTCCAAAAGTTACCCAATACAAAACGCCGCTGAAGAAAGAAGACGATGTAGAGGGACTCTGTTACGACCCATACCGGTTTTCCTTGCTGGTCGCCTGTAAACAGAATCCGGACAGCGCGGGACTGCGCAGGGTTTTTGCATTCGATCTTAAATCCAAACAATTGACCCCCGATCCCGTTTATACCATCGATCCGGAAGTCGTCAACAGCATGGTGCCCCTGGAGAAGTCCGACAAGCACACACGATTCAGTCCTTCGGGCATTGCGATTCACCCGATCACAAAAGATATATATATCACCTCGACAGCCCTGAAACGCCTCGTTGTACTCGACTATCAATCGGGCAAAATTAAGTATGCGGTCAGGCTGGATAAAAAACTGCTGCCGCAGCCGGAAGGTATCGCCTTTGACCAGGAAGGCAACCTGTTGTTAAGCAGCGAAGGGAAAAAGGGTGAAGGCCTGATTTTCAAATTCGATTACAGGACAGGGAAATGAACGGCTGCCACATCAGTTTTTTCATTTGCAAACACCTAATTTTGCCCCTCTTTAGTAGCAACCATAAATCAGAACTCAATCAATGCCGGTTATCGAACTGAAAATTCCCAACCTGGGTGAATCCATATCCACCGTTACTTTTTCCAAATGGCTGAAACCCGATGGCGCAACCATCGCCATGGATGAACCGCTTTGTGAAATTGAAACCGAAAAAGCCAATCAGGAACTTTCGGCCGATGCTGCAGGAAAACTGATTTGGGTCGCCAAAGAGGGTGAAGACCTCGAGATCGGCGCCTTGTTTGCCAAAATTGATACGGATGCCGCGGCTGATACCGGTAGCAACAGCGGACAGTCGGCCGGAAGCAGTACAAAACAACAGGAATCACCCGCCCCGGTACAGGAAACCGGTAGTGCAAAAAGCACCTATGCCAGCGGCACACCGTCTCCTGCCGCAGCAAAAATACTGGCAGAAGAAAACCTCGACCCCGCCGGAGTTGCCGGCACCGGCCGCGACGGCCGCATCACCAAGGACGATGCCCTTAAAGCCGTAGAGAATAAAACAAACACACCACCCCCTACGCCAACTCCTCCTCCGACTCCTGCACCCGCGCCTCCACCGGCTATACACACAGCCTTCAGTCGTATCGACCGCCGCGAACGCATGACCAGGATGCGGCGGACCATAGCCAAACGCCTCGTCAGTGCCAAAAACAATACCGCCATGCTGACCACCTTTAACGAGGTGGACATGACCGGTGTAATGGAATTGCGTGAAAAATACCAGGAGGCCTTTGTCAAAAAATACGGCATCAAACTGGGTTTCATGTCCATTTTTGCCAAGGCTTGTGCCAAGGTGTTGCTCGAAATGCCCGAAGTCAATGCCTTTATTGACGGCGAGGAGATTGTCTACCACGAATACGCCGATATCAGCATTGCGATCAGTACGCCCACCGGGCTTGTTGTGCCGCCTGTCCGCAATGTGGAAAGCCTCGGTTTTGCCGAGGTTGAAATGAAGATAAAAGAACTTTCGGTCAAAGCCCGCGACGGCAAACTCTCGCTCGAAGAAATGAGCGGGGGCACATTTACCATTACCAACGGCGGTGTTTTCGGCAGCCTGATGAGCACCCCGATCATCAATGAACCGCAAAGCGCCATTTTGGGTATGCATGCCATCAAGGATCGCCCTGTTGCCCTGAACGGCGAAGTGAAAATCCGCCCGATGATGTACCTGGCGCTCAGTTACGACCACCGGGTAATCGACGGTTCCACATCTGTTACCTTCCTCGTCAAGGTCAAGAACCTGATAGAGGATCCGGTGACCCTGCTGCTTGATCTGTAAACAGGGCTGATGCGCTGCCCCGGCGACCGATTTTGCCGGCGCAGCGTATGCAAGTCCATTGATTTGTCCGCCGCAAAACAAACCACCCGGCAAGTTTCTGCGTCCTTTACGGGAAAATGCAGCCTTATGCGTTTTAAGCAATTCCTGTGGTTTTCTCTGCTATTGTTACGCTCTCCGGCAGTCTACCCTCAAGGGCCCCTCGATGGCTATCTGAAGGGGAAGGGTGTGCTGGATTTTGCGCCTTCCTTTTCCTTTAATTCTGCCAACCGTTTTGACGGCGCAGCCGGGCAACATTTCAGCATACCCTACCGGGGAAGTTTACTGAGCCTTTTTGCCGCTTACGGCCTTTCTGAAAGGCTTGACCTGGTGGCCACCAGCGCCTATGTTTTTACGGAGGGAAACAGCGGTTTGCAGGACGGCGGTGTATACGCTAAATACCGGCCGCTGTATAAAGATGTGGCCGGGGCGGGAAAACTGGGGTTGCTGCTTGGCTGGGGACTTTCTTTTCCGCTGGCAGATTACGAACCCCTGGCCACAGCCGCCCTTGGCCAGAAGGCTGTCGTCGCACCTGTCCGCATTATTGCACAATGGGAAACACCATCCGGCTTGTTCGCCAATATTACGGGTGGGTATAACTGGCGCCTCGATCGGCTGAGCGACAAGGATATTGCTGCACTATCGGCCATACGGCCGGACTATCAGCCGGTGCAACCACGGGATTTTTTCACGGCCCTGTTCAAAATAGGCTTCCCGGCGGCGCATTACTATGCTGACGCCTGGCTGGAGTGGCAACAAACGCGGGGTGGCGCCGATTTCACACCCGACGTCGCCGATCTTCCGCAGGCGTACGGCGTATCCTATACCCAGGTGGGTGGCACCATTTATTACTCTGAAAGTGGGAAAAACGGCTTTTTCCTGAGCGGTGGCTATATACTCGGCGGCCGAAACACCGGCAGGATACTGCGCCTGACGGTGGGGCTGGTTTTCAGGTTATGATGACCGGTATTACTTAGGCAGCCGGATTTCGTATGTTTTCCCCGCTTTATTGGTCAGTTTGCTGTCTACCAGCCAGGGGTTGTAGAGTTTTAGCATACGGTAGTTGGTCCCGTGCTCCCGGGCGAAATCGCCCCAATTAGCCACTGGCCCGCTTACATCCACTGTTTTAAACTCACTGATTGGTGGATACAGGTGCTTGGCATCAATGTCGTACTCGTAGAGTTCGGGATGCTCCATTACCTCTTTTATGGCAACGATCCGGAAGGGATACCGCATGGTTTCATCGGCGGCAAGGTTGAGTTCGTAAAAATTCCTGGCGCGTTGCTTGGCCATTTCCGTTGATATCCGGTCCGGTCCGCCATTATAGGCAGCAGCGGCAAGTGTCCACGACCCCAGCCGATCTTTCTCCTTGCGCAGGTATTTGCAGGCCGCTTTGGTGGCTTTTTCAAGATGGTAGCGTTCGTCTACTTCACCGTTTACTTCCAGCCCGTAGCCATCTGCAGCACTTTTCATGAACTGCCAGACACCTCGTGCGCCGGCGGGTGAAATGGCGTTGGAAAGCGCACTTTCGGCAACGGCGAGGTATTTAAGATCAACAGGGACACCCTCCTCTTTAAGGATGGGTTCAATAACGGGGAACAAGGCATTAGCCCTTTTTACCGCCAGGATAGTTTGTGAATGGAAATAGACGTTGCGGAGCAGTTCCGCGTCGAGCCGCTGGCGTACATCCCAGTTGTCCATCGGCAGTTTTTCACCACAAAAACTAAAATCCTTATCGAGGTTGATCGAACGAATGGTTTGTGCGGGAGAAGGCGTTTTCCCGCCGTCTCCGGAAAAGGAAGACGCGAAAAAAAGACCCACCACAGTGGCAAAAAACACATTGGCGATCAGGAGTATGCGCACATTTTTTGTCAGTTCCATATTCGAAGGCATTTTAAGCAGTTACGCAAAGATAACGAAAAGAGACCGGGTGCGTTGCGCATTCCCGGTCCCTTTTAACTCCACTTTAGGGTATTTCCGCTAAAAAACCAGCGATGCGCCGGCCCTCAGGTTAACCGCCGGAGAACTTTTCAGGGAAAATGCGTTCAGCAGGTTATCCGATATGAAGTAAACCTGAACCGGCCCCGGCGTCAGTGCGAGGTGAAAGCCCAGGTTGGAAGCGGAACGACTGTTTGCACTGTACATACCGCCGAGCGACAGCCACTTCAGCGGCAGCCAGCGCAGGTTAACTCCAACGGCCGTGTTGGTACGTCCTTCCAGGTTCTGGTAATAGGCATTGACACCCAGGCGCCATCTTTCAGAAAAATCAAACGAGGCGCCGGCCAGTATGCGTAAAGGCAGGTCGGTTTTGAAACTGCGCGCGGTTTTGGCAAATTGAAAGATATCGTTGAGGGTATCCAGTGTATTGCCAAAATCAAGGCTGTCGGTCCCGTTGATGATGTCGGTTCCCGGCACAGTCGAGCCTTCATACTGGTATTGATTCCTCGAAGAGAAGTAACTGGCGTTTTTCTTCCAGTTGATGCTGCCGCCTGCGTTGAGTACAGCGGCATTGACACGCAGGTGTTCGGAAAGTTTAGCCTCCAGACCCAAGTCGAATGCGACGCCTGTATTTTGGGTCGATGGACTCTTGCCGAAAGAACTGGTCACAAAATCGAAGCCCAGACCCGCTGTATCGATGGCAGAGATGATCGAAGAGGAATAAAAGGCGTAATCTGTTGTCAGTGTCAGTTGATATATATCCGGGTCGGTATAAACGCTCATAAGCCTGTGGTCCTCATCCGTTCGAAGCGCGCTGATCCCGGTAAGGAATTTGACGCGGGCACCAAGGGTAAGGTTTGCAATGCGTCTGGAAACGCCGACGCTCCACTCCTGCCAGTCGAATATATTGGTTTGCGGCCCGATAACCAGGGTATCGCCGATATATGGAGCATTCCCGTTCCATATCACTTCTGCAAGCGATTTCGGATAATTGACCCATCCGTTCAGATGGATGGCATGACCGATCTGAAAGCCCCATTTTTCGTTGCGCGAGCGTATGCCCAGGGAGAATGTTTCGATGCGCTGATCGAAATAAACATCATTTTCAGGCTCGAGTTTACCGATAGCATTGTCGAGATCGATAATGGTCCGGTCGCCGCTGCGCCGGAAAATGTCATTGTAGGTGATATCGCCGGAGTGTGCGAAATCAATGGAATAGGCCGGAAGCCCGCTGGCAATACGTTTTCCCTCCGGGAATAAGGCGGGATTCAGGCTGTTGCTGTGCCAAAGGTCGGTCAGCGAATGAAGCATGAGTTCCTGTTGCGCCTGCGCACTGACCGCAAACAGCAGGCAGATCAGGATATTTTTATATTTGAGCAGCATTGGTTGCGAAGAAGAATTTGATGAAAAGAATGCGATCCACTATAGCCGGGTTCTCACCTTTAGCCCCATTTTTACCGTCGTCTTGTCGGTAGCCAGCAGTTTCACCGGGATATTGCCGTCTTGTGCCGTGGTAAAGGCTGTTTTCAGGAAGGCTTTTGTCGCCGTTCGAACGCGCTCAAAACGCGCGGCAGTCATGGGGACAAAGTGCTCTGTACGGGTTATGCCGTTGGCAACACCCTCGCTATTGATGGGAGCCGACCGGATGACCAGTTGTTCGCCGCCCGAAAAAAGGGAGTCTATGGCAACGCCCGCATCATCCAGGAAATACATCTGCAGGGTTGTCGAAACGGGTGTGGCGTTTTCTGTGACCAGTTTAAACTCCACCTCTTCAATTTTCGTCGTATCGAGATTGTCAAACTCCCCAAAACTGAGGTCGAGCGTCTGGTCTGCGCCGAAGTTGCGGGCAGCGCCTTCAAGCAACAGTTCCACCCGCATAGCCAGGCTGATAACACTGCTGTCGGTCAGAAATCCGGTGATAGTGGGGTCATTCAACGCATTGGAAATACCGCCTACCTCATAGATAAGCCGTTTGGGCTGGCTGTTAAAAATAGTGGCAATATTGGAATTGGTTTCATCCAGGTAGACATCCGTGTACTTGGTCTGCCCGATTTCACCCGCAGCAAACGAGGGATAGTTGAAATCTATCACACTGTCGGGGAAAACGGAACTAACGAGCGGAATTTCATTGTCGTCTTTCCCGATAAAACTCAGGTACTTGATCTTTCCCCGTGTCGGGAATCCCCATGAGTTGGCTATCCGCATCGTGACCTTCGGGTTCCTGATCTGCACATCACCGACAAGGTTTGTCTGGTTGATATTGATCTCGATGGTGTCTTTTATGAGATCATATTGTTGATAACCCCAGAAGCCTTCCAGGTAACTGAACTGGAGGTTTTCAAAGGAAACAAAAATGCCCGGGAAGCCGGGGATCGACTCGACCTTCACACGCTCGCCATTGGGCTTGTAGGCTTCGTAAATAAATTCGAGGGTGTTGTCATCCGATTGCAGTATGTACCCGCTAACGTTGATTGGCGGGGAAGTCAGCGGAATATTCGGATAGGCTACAAACGGGAACATAAAAACCTCCCCGTTCTTTGTCATCTGTGGTATGCGCAACTTCCCCGTCAGGGTATCAGGAGAACCGTTGATGATCGTTATCCCGATGTTGCCCTGGGTAAGATCGGCTCTGAAGATTGTCACGCCTTCAATGGTGTCGATCGGCGAGCTGGACACGGTATCCAGCAAAGGGAACAAGCCTCCGGCAAAATCCTCAAAAATATCGGTTGCCGGCTTTTCCACGACATCCCCGGTATAGTAGAGGGTCATGGTATTGTCGGGATTGATCAACAGGGTATCGCCCGAAAGGGTGTCGTTGAGGACTTTATACATCAGGTCCTTCAACTCCAGGGTGGTGGAAAACAGCGGGAAGGCAAACTCGGCAGTATGATCGCCCAGTCCGGTGTCTTCAAAATCGGTTTTGTTGCAGGCAGAATAACAAACGCCGGCAAGGATAATTGCCGGCATGAAAAAACGCATCAGCTTTTGGTATTGCATCAGAGGAGTAATTGTTAGGTGAACAGCAGATTACTAACGCAGGCAGGCGGTACAAAGGTGTAAAACCCGGCAGAACGCTTTCCCTGCCGGCCGGACGAAAGTACGGGTTTGGCCTGAATTGGCGCAAACCCGTATCTGAATCGCTGGGGTGACCCGGTATTTGTCAGAAACTAAAGCCAACGGATACCTGGACCGCAAAGTTTTTGTCTTTATCGTCCCGGTAAATCGATGTGCCGTCGGCATTGATCCGGGCTTTTGAAAGATCGGCTGTATTGTTCGTGACATCTGCCAGGCCGTACTGCAGCCGGATACCGGCGTACAAGGTACTGCTCAGGTAGTAGGAAAACCCGCCGATCAGGCCATAATCGAGTCCGTTGAAGATTTTTCCCCGGTCCTCGGTGTAGTCGAAATAGGCGCCCAGTGTTTTAGGCAATTCAACGTCGCGTGTACCCAGTTCGGCAATCACCTTTGCCGAACCTTCACCAGCCCCCGGGTCATCCTTGCGGTAATTGTAGTTGAGGTTGAACACGAGTTCCTCTTTATTCGTTTCCTTGTCTTTTATTTGAAATTGCTGCGGCGGCGCCGTTTTGCCTGAATACCGGAGCGAGCCGTCGCCGACCGAGCCGATCAGGAAGCCGACATAGCCGCCTGCTGAAAACTCAAAGTCGCCCCAGCGCGCTACGCCAAGTACGGGAATATCCAGATAGGAGTTGTTGATATTGACCAGGTAGCGCGAACTCCCGTAACTGAGTGTGGTGCCTCCGTCGTAACGAAAAACGCGGTAAGACTGACCGTCAAAAGTGTATTTCGCCCCTTTTTTGGAGTACAGCAGTTCTCCGCGCAGACCGAAGTTGTCCGTAAACTTGTAGGTAAATGTTGCACCGATATGAAATCCGGTCACATTCTTCCAGGTTTCAAGGTCAGCACCCATGTCGTCGACTTCAGAGGGGCCGGTAAAATGGGCGATACTTAATCCGGTCTTGAAACCATAGCGGAGTTGGGCATTTGCAGCAAAAAACATCGTAACGAACAGGAGCACTAAAGAGTATTGTAACTTCATCATCAGTATTTTGTGTTCAAGTAGTAAAAATTGTGCGGCAAAAATACAGGATTCCTCAGGTGTTTGAATCACTGTTAATGAAAGACGGGACTTTTATACCTTTGTCCCCGAATTGGCTGCATAACGCGCGCTACCGCCGAACTGCTGCCCTGTACCTTACTTATCGAGCACTTATCTATGAAAGACTGGCCGCTTTGGGAAATCTTTATCCGGTCCAAACAAGGACTCAGCCACAAACACGTTGGCAGCCTCCACGCTTCCGATGCACAGATGGCCATTGAGAACGCCCGGGATGTTTACTGCCGCCGCAACGAAGGTATCAGCATCTGGGTCGTGGAATCTGCCCATATTCACGCTTCTACCGAGGATCCCGAAGCGTTTTTTGATCCTTCCAACGATAAGGTGTACCGGCACCCCACTTTCTACGACCTCCCCGACGAAGTAAAACACATGTAATTCTGCGCATGAACGACCACTTTAATTACCTGCTCCAACTCGGCGACAATGCACTTATCCTCTCCCAACGGCTGGGCGAGTGGTGCGGCCACGGCCCCGTGCTGGAACAGGATATTGCCATGACCAATATTGCGCTGGACCTGCTCGGCCAGGCGCGTATGCTGCTCAGTTACGCAGGCGAACTCGAAGGAGCCGGACATTCGGAAGACGACCTCGCGTATTTCCGCGATGCGCACCAGTTCCACAATGTATTGCTCGTCGAACAACCCAATACCGACTGGGCTTACACCATTGTCCGCCAGTTTTTCTTTGACACTTTTCAGTATTTCAACTACCAGGCACTGTTGAAGAGCCGCGATGAACGCCTGTCTGCCATCGCCGAAAAAGCGCTCAAGGAGGTCACCTATCACCTCCGGTTCTCCTCAGAATGGATGGTAAGGCTCGGTGACGGGACAGAAGTCAGCCATAAAAAGATGCAAACGGCACTGGATGATCTCTGGATGTTTTCAGGAGAACTGATCAGGCCTAACGACACGGAACGCCGTATGGCTGAAGCAGGAATTGCCGCCGACCTGTCTGCTATCGCTCCGCTCTGGCGGGCAAAGGTTGCCGCTACGCTGGAGGAAGCGACGCTTTCCCAACCCGATAACGACTGGATGCAAAGCGGCGGGAAAGACGGGCGACACAGCGAACACCTCGGCTTTATGCTGGCAGAGATGCAACATATTCAGCGCACTTATCCGGGTCTGGAATGGTAGGTCTATTCTTTTACGGCTTTTTCAAGTAGCGTCAGACTTCCTTTTTCAGTATCCAAAGCGGCGTTTATGCCAAAAGGCAGGGTGGCCTGTAAGTCGACATGCCCGAACGGGATGCCGTAAATGACCGGTATACCCAGTCCGCCCAGTTTGTCGTTGAGGGTTTCTTCGAGCGACTGGGACGGCCCGTCCCCTTTGGGTTTACACCCCGAAAACACACCAAGGGCTATGCCCGCAGCACGCGAAAGGTCGGTTGCCTGGAGCAACTGGGTGAGCATGCGGTCGATGCGGTAAGGCTGTTCCCCCACATCCTCGATACAAACGATACGATCCCGGAAGGAAGGCATCCAGGGCGTTCCTGCCAGTGCCGCCAGCAGCGAAAGATTACCGCCCGTGAGTACTCCTTCCGCTGCGCCCGGCGCAATCAGGAATGGAACAAACTCGTCACCGGGCAATTCAGCCGTCTGGTCCGGCGTCGTGATGGCATATTCCGAAAGGGGCTCCATAAGGGCTGCCCTGAAATGCCGGAGTGTGGCATCAGGGAAGTTGGCTGCCGCCACAGGACCGTGAAAGGTAACCAGACCTGTTTTGTCGTGGATGGCCAGGTGCAATGCCGTAATGTCGCTGTATCCGATAAAAGGTTTCGGGTTGCGTTTGATCAGGTCGAAATCAATATGTGGCAGCAAGCGGGTGCAACCGTATCCGCCACGGATACACCAGATGGCATCAATTTCGGGATTTGCAAAAGCCTCGTGCAAATCGGCAAGCCGCTGTGTGTCGGTGCCGGCCAGGTAGCCGTTCTGTGCATACAGGTTTTTACCCTCCACCAGGGTGAAACCCAGGTTGGTGAAATTGGTCCGGGCGTTGGCCAGTTTTTCCTCCGAAAAGGAACTGGCGGGAGCGATCAGCGCCACGCGCGAGCCCTCCCGCAATCGGGCCGGTTTTATCACACGGGATTGGTCGTCAAACATCTTTTCCGCCATAACGAAGTTCGGAGACAGGCGGGAAGCCACTGCAGCCAGGCCCACCTGTTGAAAAAAGGTACGTCGTCGCACGTGTCCCGTTAAATTTTGATGAAGATATGTCGAACATACAGCCATCGGCAAATCAGCCAGCACAAAAGCATATAGCAAAGGGCAAAAAGCAGGGAACTGAACGCAGCACCTTCAACAGGCGCGAAAATGTTTTGGTATATCCATTGTTGGGCATTCATTTCATGCCCTTCCGCACCCCATGAAATGGCATATAGACTGATGACAAGCAGTTCGGAAAGCACATAGGCAAACAGAGGATTCGACCCGAAGGCCAGAAATAATCCCGGGCCATTGCGCCAGTTTCGTATATCAATAAACCACACGCTGACCGCCAGCAATACCATGGATATGCCGCCGGCATACAACACATATGAACTGGTCCAGAGTTTTTTGTTAATCGGGAAAAAAAGATCCCACGCCAGACCGGCAAAACCGCACATCAGGCCGAAAACCAGCAGGTCGCGTACCAGAATATCTTTTTGTTTGGAGTGAAAAGCCATCAACTCGCCACTCAGCCACCCCATGATGACCGTAACGATGGCAGGAAGCGTGCTCAGAACACCTTCAGGATCGAATGGGATACGCACCCCGGGCGCCACGGTTTCCCGGTACAAATGCCCCTCTCCGAAAAGCCAAAGGTCGAGCCGGAGCACGGCACTTCCTTCCGCACTATACGGATCACTACCCGGCACACCGAAGAAGTACAGCAAGAACCAGTAAAGCAGCAGGATACCCACAGAAACCGCTACCAGCCATCTTCTGCTCAGGGTCAGGGCCAAAGCGGCTGCTATACCGTATCCCAGGGCAAGGCGCTGCAACACGCCCATGACACGCCAGGAGTCGAGGTCTTTCCAGAAAAACGGGAACTTGTTCATCAGCAGGCCGATCAGGAAAATCAAGACCGTTCTTCTCAGAATTTTTGATCCTATTGCCGGCGACCATTTGCGGTCGTATTTCCCAAACGAAAACCACATGGAAACCCCGATGATGAACATAAACGAGGGGAACACCAGGTCGGTAGGGGTACATCCGTGCCAGATGGCGTGTCGTAACGGCGCATACACGTGATCGCCTGTGCCGGGCGTATTCACGATGATCATAAAGGCGATAGTAAGGCCGCGATAAAAATCTACAGACAGATAACGGGGAGAAGTGACTGATTCAGCCATAATCAAAGCGGTTAAATTGCGAACCGCTAAAAGTAATGGTTTTGATGTATCGCTGTTTTGATGACCGTCAACTTTTCATCAGCCCCCCGGAACAGGCCGGGCAAATACCCCTAAATCCTGATAAATATTTTCCTGACATATAGCCATCGGCATACCAGCCAGCAAAAAAGCATGAAAAACAGGGCAAACAGAAATGACCCGAACTCGGCGCCTTCAATCGGCTTGAACACGGTTTTGTATATCCACCAGTTGGCATCGCGGTGCACATCACCCTCCATCCATTCTATGGTACACAACACCTGGGCCAGGGCTTCTGAAAAAACGAAAGCAAATAAGGGGTTGGCGCCAAACACCCTGAAAAAGCCGGTTCCATAACGCCAGCCGCGCACATCGATCACCCAGACGATAAAAGCCATCAGGATCATGGATATGCCGCCGGTATAGAGTACGTACGAACTGGTCCAGAGTTTTTTGTTGATGGGATAGACAACATCCCAGAGCAGGCCGACCGTGCCGCATATGACGCCGAACAGCAACAGATCGCGAATGAGCCGTTCCTTTTGCGCCGACCGCGATTGAAGCAACTTGCCGCAGAGCCAGCCAAAAACCACCGTAACGATGGAAGGCACGGTGCTCAACAGTCCCATCGAATCAAAATGGTATCCCTTGCGCAGAAAAATATGTTTGCTGCCATATAGCAAATGCTCGATGCCGTTCATGGCATCGGCTTCCAGACCATAAAGCCAGGCATCGAACCTCAACAGTAAATTGGTATCGACACCAAACGGGTCGCCGCCCGGTGCAGCAAACGCAACCATCAGCCCCCAGTACAACAACAGGATGCCTGTTGATACAACAATCAGGGCACGCCAGCGCAGAGAAAGCACCAAAAACGAGGCCAGGCAATAGGCCAGTGCAATGCGCTGAAGCACCCCCATGACGTGCCAGTGGTCCAGGTTTTTCCAAAATACCGGAAACTTGTTCAGCAACATCCCGATGATGAACATCAGCACAGTACGCTTCAATATCTTTTTTGCGGCATCAGGCGTCAGCTTTCGATTATATTTGCCAAAGGAGAACCACATGGCTATGCCAATGATAAAGAGGAAGGACGGAAAAACAACATCGGTAATGGTACATCCGTGCCAATCCGCGTGGCGAAGCGGCATATAAACATAATCCCAGGTGCCGGGTGTGTTCACAATGATCATGAACGCCACGGTCAGTCCGCGAAAAAAATCTATGGATAAATATCGTGTGGATGAAGAAGCTGAGTTCTGTGTAGCAAAACTTTTGAGCTGTTCGCCCGTTATGGATCGCATGGCCGGTTTAGAAATGTTGTAGTTAACTATTCATCAATTAAAAGCGTTCTGCCCAATCGGCAGAATACCAGATTTACCCATGCTTTTTGTAATTGGTACACGGGTGCAATTTCGCTATACGGGGGAAAGCGGAGTGATCACAGCACTGCTTGACGAAGGCTTATGGCAGGTAAAACTCGACAGCGATCCGGATCTGGAAATACCTGCTTTTGAAGAGGATTTAATGCGTCTGGACGAGCCTGACGCCGCCCTTCCCAAGCCAAAATTTATGCCAAATAATATCGAAAAGAAAACGGACCCGCCGCCGCGAAGAAGCCTTTCCGCCACTTACCATATCCTGAAACCCAAGGGTTTACAACTTGCCTTCGAACCAATGCCCGGCCGCGACGGGACTATAACCAGATATAAGGCCTGGCTCATCAACGATACCCTGGAGGAACTGCTGATTGAAATAGATTTATATACGGCAAACAGGGACGTAATTGTGCTCGACGATAAAATAACCGCCGCCAGCGCCCTGGAGCTAGGCGATCTGCTTTATGATGACCTGAATGAAAGTCCCGAGGTTTCCATTTCCGTACAGCGCATCACCACCGAGGGGTTAGGCAAGCCCCTTGAACTTGTCATGAAAATCCGCCCCAAACAATTCTTCAACAGCCTGCAGTCCGTTCCAATCCTCAATATGCCGGCGCATTGTTTTCTGTTGTTCAGTTCTTTCGAAGAAAAAAAAGAGCCGGAAAAAGAAGACCTGAAGGACTATACCAAACAAAAGGCGCGAAAACAGCATCCTGAACGCAACCAGAATTCTGTAGCCTTCAGCGCCTTTAATATAGAGGAATTTGCCACGTTTGTACCTGAAATTGACCTGCACATCGGAAACCTGATGAATGGCAATGCCCGACTTGACAAGGGTGAAATATTGCGCATTCAGATGCTCCATTTCGGCAAATTTATGGATAAAGCCATCCGCCTTGGCGTGCCCCGGGTATTTATCATTCACGGCGTGGGCGAAGGCAAACTCCGTGAGACTATTGCTGCGAGGCTGCGCGACTACAGGGAGGTAGCGAAATTCAAGAACGAATTTCATCCCAAATACGGATACGGTGCAACGGAAGTAATTTTCCATTGAAAGAAAGAAGGGCAACAAAAAAACAAGAGGGGTTTGGTCGATGACCAAACCCCTCTTGTTTATACTTTCCAATGGAAGCAATTAATATTGCCAGAGATCGTGTTCGAAGTTGAAAATCTCGTTTTTGATCTTTTCAGACTCCATCAACAGGTCAACACCGGAGAGGTATTCTTCCAGTTTCCGGTCGTACACGTTCGATTCTTTGTAAATGTAGCTGGCAAAATAGCGCATCTCAAAGAGGTCTTCCCAGGAAATGGTCGCATTGGTATTACCGCCCATCGTAAATACGCGGTGGCGGGCGAACAATTCACGGGCCTGTGGATAGTAAACCCAGAACATAGGCTTCTCAAAACGGAAGTTGCCTTCGTTGTCTTTAACGTCAATTAACGGCGCAATACCGAGGATACGTACCTGAAGCGTGGACGTCTCCTTATCGAAGAACCATACCTCTTTGATACGGAAACGCTTGACGTCTTCCCAGTTGATATCGTTGCGGACGATCTGTACTTTTTCCTCGTATGTTTCCGGGTCAAAAGTCACTACCGTATCGGTTTTGGACAGCATGGAGAGCACATCATCGGTGCTCATACGCTTATTGAATTTGTCCGTACCGTCGATGGCATATACCGGAAGGTCGCCTTTTGTAGCGGCATCGGAGAGCAGTTTGAAGAACGGCTCTTCCGGATAAGCGAACGGGAGGTTCATTTTTTCGCGCACATCGATAATACGCCAGATGCGTTTTTCCCAAAAGATATCGCTTTCACGAATAGGCTGATAGGCCAATACGCGGCGTTCCGTCATAATGTCTTTTTTAACGACATCATCCAATGGAGCATCGCTTGGCTCCTCATCATAAATTTCTTCTGATTTGATCTCAATTTGTTCGGGGTCTTGCGCGAGCAGCATGGTTCCAGCGTAGAAAAACATGAGCAGGCACAAGCAAGTCCATTTGATAGATGTTTGCATAACAGCGCGCAATGGTTGATTAGCAGATGTGTGTTTAGCAGTTTTGCTGAAAAGGCTTCAGCCGGGTTATACAACGCCGGCTGAAGCACTTTATTTTTGGTTTATCTGATCTTATATGCCAGGCCGCCAATATTACGCGCAGCGGGGTCTCCCGGGCATTTGCATTTGATGTCGTCGAAGAAATAGCTGTCGCCGGGTTTGGCTTTGCTGATCAATTCGCCTACATCACCACTCCACCTGGCGCCTGCGTTCTGGCGCCCGATCGGGTCCTGACGCTTGGGCAGGTAAGTTGCTTCAAAACCGACGATATCGCATTTTGCATCGAAGTCAAAGTTTTCGAGGATTGCGGCAATACCGCCCTGAGCCTTGAATTCGCCGTTACCCATCGAACCGCTGCGGTGTTTGGCACCAAGCATCGGAACCGGGTCCGGAATACGTTTTACACGATATTTAAAGGTCGTGGAAGCGCCGCCACCGGAAACGGTGAGGCTGGCTTCGCCCGGCGTAGTTCCGGTGACGATAAAGTGACCGCCGCCTTTGTTGGCAATGCTTACCCCGGAAGGCGTAACCTTAACTTCGTTGGAAGATACACCAGCGGCAGAAACCGAAATCGGATTTTCAACACCGATATAGAATACGTTCATTTTGTCGAGCGAAACGGCAACCGAGCGCTCGCCAACCTCGTACAGAAACTCTTTCTGGTACGTTTTGGTGTCTTTGGTGAGCGGGTTGACAACGTTGATGACAACATTGAACTTCTTCTCACCCAGACCTTCTGCTCCTGCAGTGTAGTGTGCCTTACCGGCCTGAACAGGAAGTCCGTTGCCGTTAACGCTGATACGAATGTTGTCTGCCTGGGTGCTGTATGCGCCAAGGAAGATATCGGCTTCGTACTTTTCACCGCGGATGAGGTAGCTCTTTGCAGCAGAAACAACCGGCTCATAAGAGTCAAAGCGAATTTCATCTTCGCCGCTCACTTTTTTCACGCAGTAGTTCAATACGGCTGATGCAGAAGATTTTACGTCGCTTTGCAGTTTACCGAGGATCGGGAAACAAGCGGCAACGGGCATTTGTTTGAACTTGAGTTCTGCCCAGTTCTTCATCTTTGTATTGGCCGGCAGCTTTTCAATATCAAGCGGCATGGCAGCAGATGTCGCCTCGTCATTGTCGGCAAGTGCGAGCAACTGTTTGCGGGTTTCGATGATTTTGTCTTCGATCTCCTTGCCCAATCCTTCATTAATGAACAAATTCGTGGTTACGTCTTTGTTACGGATATCTTTCGGAATGGTCGGATCATTGGTCGAAGGGCCTTTTGCTATGTCGAACAGTTTGGAACGAACGCCATCGATGTATTTCACGAAATCCTGTGAGATACGTTGTGCTTCCATTGCGTTGTTCTTGTACTTTTCATTCTCCGGCTTATTATAGGCCTCCGCTACTTTGGCTATGCTTTCCGTCAGTCTCGCATTGGATTTTTCAACAATTTCCCGGCTGCCCAAGAGCCCCCGGTCGAGAGAAAAGAAAGCATTCATTACCTCAGCAGACACGTTGAGTGCCAAAAGCGCGGTCAACACCAGATACATCAGGTTGATCATCAGTTGCCGCGGCTCCTTTGGTATTGACATAAGTCTTTAATTTTGATGTGTGATTGGATGTGGATACCAAATTGATCGCAAAAATTACTGACGACCGATGTTGGACATTGCAGCCAGCATGTTGCCGTAAACAGTGTTCAAAGAACCGAGGTTCTTGTTCAGGGCAGTCAACTGATCTTTGTACGACTTCACGTCTTCAGCCGATTTGGCCATGTCAGACATGGCTTCGTTCATCTTCGTGTAGAAGTTGCTCATAGACTTGATCTGCTCCGAAGTGCCGGAGAAGTCAACTTCCTGCAGCGATTTCAGCGCACCCATGCTTTTCGACATGGATTGCAGTTCGGTCAACATGCCACCCAACTGACGCTCTACTACATCACCGTGCAGCGGTGCAACTTCGGGCTGGTTGGTTGGGCCTGCCGTCAGAGGTTGCAGCCGGGCATTGTAATCATCGAGGCCCGGATACAGTTTATCCCAATAGTAATCGGGCTCTGGCCCGATGACGCCAAGGAAAAGGAAGATGATCGCCTCGGTGGAAAGACCCACGATCAGGAATTCAGAAGCGTACGGAAAGCTTTCGAGTTTGAACAGCGCGCCCAGAAGAACGATCGCGGCACCTACGCCGATAAGCAGGTTTTTGAAGTACTTGAAAGACTTGGTCTTGACGAAACTCATTGTTTTTAAACTTTTAGCAGTTTACAAAAAGGTTAAT
>ERZ724526.532-NODE-532-length-21787-cov-5.263574_pt1 | contig 21787 bp, 16 predicted proteins | sample MGYA00376059_ERZ724526 | MGnify/ENA primary metagenome ERZ724526 (study PRJEB28724, sample SAMN07190883) | activated sludge metagenome | isolation source: activated sludge of sewage treatment plant in Hong Hong | place: Hong Kong | collected 2016-03-17 ...
GGGGCGGGGTGGTGGTTGTGATCAAAGGCCGCGTCTTCCGGGATAAGACATCAAGGCATCTCTGGTGAAAAAAGTTTTTAGCGCAGGGAATAATATTTGTTTTCAAACCGCCGTCCAATCAGGCCCACCCGTGCGCCCCATCGGGGCGCCATAATCCTAGCCCGTTGCAATCCCCCAATGATCACGGCCCCGTAGGGGTCGCGGTAAGGGGCGGTGAAAGAAGCAAATTGGTTTGCCGCGATGGACCGGCGATGGAGCATTAATTTTTTTATCACAGCATCAACCATTCATACCGCGACCCCTACGGGGTCGAAAATCCGAGAGGGACAACCGGTACAAGGATACTGCCGCCCCTACGAGGCGGGGTGGTGGTTGGAAAATTGATCTTTGTCATGCACCGCCTGGATGCATACGATCAACTCCGGAAATTCTCGTACTGCATTGGAATGCCGACCTGTGACTTTTCCAAAATGCTGATGAGTTCCTGGAGGTCGTCGATCTTCTTGCCGGTGACGCGGACTTGTTCGTCCATGATGGACGCCTGGACTTTGAGGCCGGTGTCTTTGATGATCTTGACGACTTTCTTCGCGGTGTCTTTGTCGACGCCCTGCTTGACCTTGATGTCTTTCTTCACCATGTTGCCGGAGGCGTAGAGTTCCTTGCCGAAGTCGAGGCTCTGCGGGTCGAGGCCCTGCTTCACCATGCGGCCGATGATGATGCCTTCCACGGCTTTGAGGCGCATGTCGTTTTCAGTGAGGACGTGGATCTGGAGCGTCTTCTTGTCGAGTTCCACGTTGGTCTTGGAACCGTGAAAATCGAAACGGTTGGCGAGTTCCTTGATCGCCACGTTGATGGCGTTGTCGAGTTTTTGGACGTCTATTTTGGAAACGATGTCAAAAGAAGGCATGGGCGTGCGTGTGTGGTCTTGTAAAGATACGCGAGCCGGACCAAAACTGCCCTAATTTTCCAGCCGGGAGCGGACTGTTCATGTTGGAAAATGAATAAGAATTGACATTTGTCCTGCTTTCGCCGCCTGCCTATTGAGTATCTTCGTAATCATGCGAAATACGCACTTACGTTTCCTGGCGGCGCTGCCGTTTGTCTTCCTGTTCCTGCTCTCGGATCAGTCCAATGCCCAGGTCCGCTTCGACCGGGTCGATAATGTCGCGGTGGAGATCGCCGGGACCCCGATGCAGAACCCCTGGTCAGGCGGGATCAATTATCCGCTGACCTCTTCCGTGGATATGGACGGTGACGGACGCAAAGACCTCTTCGTGTTCGACCGCTTCAACAACCGGGTGAGTTGCTTCCTGAATACCGGCTCGACGAATGTGGTCACCGCATGGCAGTACGCGCCGGAAATGGTGCAGAGATTCCCTCCGATCAACAAGTGGGCGCTGTTCTACGATTACAATTGCGACGGGAAGGAAGACCTGTTCATGCTCTCTTCCCAGTTTCCGTCAGGCATCGCCGCCTGGCGCAACGACTACACGCCTGGCTCCGGTTTGCAGTTCACCCTCGTCAATCCGTTCATGCGGGAGACCTTCGCCGGCTTCCCGACGAACATCTTCGCCAGCGCGGTTTCCATCCCGGCCTTTGCGGATGTGGATAGCGACGGCGACATGGATATCATCGGATACAATTCGGTTCCGGATGGCCGATTCATTTATCACCGTAACCTGTCCATGGACAACTATGGCACCTGCGATTCGCTGGTGTACGAATGGGCTTCCGCCTGCTGGGGAAATTTCGCCCTGCAAGTAGGCGGCGCCAACGAGGTGGGATGTTTTCATTGTCCGTGCCGTGTCGGTCGGCCGACCGAAGAGCCCAACCCGGTCCTGGAACCGGCTTACGATCCTTCCGATGCCGCTCGTCGTGATGATACGATCTCTTCGATCTACCTGCTCGACCTCGACGGCGACAACGATATGGATGCCCTGATCGGAGACATCTCTTCGTACAACACTCTCATGGTCCACAACGGCGGGACGCAGTTTTCCGCGGAGATGGATACGCAGGATGTCAGCTTTCCATCCTACGACCTGGCCGCGGTCTTCAACGGCTTCCACGCGCACAGCTACATCGACCTCGACAACGACGGCAAGCGCGATATGCTCTTCGCGCCGAATGAGAACGAGAACCGACAGGGTATGTGGTGGTACAAGAACACCGCAACGGATCCCAACCCGACCTTCAGTTACCGTTCGAGTGATTTTCTGGTCGGCGGCATGATCGACGTCGGCGAAGCGGCTGTGCCGGTGCCATTCGATTACGACAGTGACGGCTTGCCGGACCTGATCGTCGGGGGCAGTATCTTCCAGAATCCACCGCAGGCAAATAAGAACAGCTTGTGGTTGTTCCGCAACAAAGGCACAGCCACCCAGCCGGCATACGAACTCATCACGGACGACCTGGCCGGCATCTCGGCACTGAATCTCGTCGCGCCCCTGGCCGCGACGTTCGGTGATCTGGATGCCGATGGCGATGCCGACATGATCATCGGTGCGGACGACGGAAAACTCTACTTCTTCAACAACAGCGCCGGCGCGGGTAATCCCTGCAGCTTCCAACTTGCATTCCCGAATTACATGGGCATCGATGTCGGTAACACGGCGACCCCGCAACTGTTTGACATCAACCGGGACGGACTGCAGGATCTGTTGATCGGGGAGAAGTCGGCCACCATCAACTACTTCAAGAACATCGGAACTGCGGCGAGCGCGTTTTACAGCAACCTGCCCGATAACGATACGCTTGGCGGTATTCTGCTGCAGTCACAGGGATACGTCGAAGGGTATACCGTACCCTTCTTTTACGATACCGCAGGCACGCGTCGGCTGGCAGTGTCGAACATGGGCGGCAACGTGTACTTCTACGACAACATCGACGGTAACCTGAACGGTACGTTCCGGCTCCTGGATTCGCTGTACAACAAGCCGGAATCGTCCAGGATCAAGTTCAATGTTTCGGTGAACGGTGGTGATATCAACGGTGACGGCTTTGTCGACCTGGTTCTGGGACAGGCTTCCGGCGGACTACAATTGTGGTATCAGTACAACCCGACAGCCGGCGTTCCGGCGCTCGAAGAGCCGGCGGTTTCTTTCATCGCGTTTCCGAATCCGGCGCGTGATGAAGTGCGGGTCAGTTTCAACCACCTGAGTGGAAAAGGGACGGAACAACTGGAAGTAACGGACATCGCAGGTCGCGTGCTGTATCGGTCGCGTGTCAGCGCCGAGCAAATGGTCATCTCCACGACCGAATGGGCGTCGGGTCTTTACCTGCTCCGGCTCGTTTCCGAAACTGCATCCCGCAGCATGAAACTGCGGGTGCAGCATTGATCGGATGATTTACTTACTGCCTTCCTTGTAGAACTGCAGCGAACCGGAGTTGGTGCAATAGCGCAGCCCGGTAGGGTTGGGGCCGTCGTCGAAGACGTGTCCCAGGTGGGCGCCGCATTTCGCGCATACGATCTCGGTACGGATCATGCCGTGACTCGAATCCCGTTTTTCACGAATGTTACTGCCCTCGACCGGCGCGTAGAAACTCGGCCATCCGCTGCCGCTGTCGTATTTCGTGTTGCTTGAAAAGAGCGGAGCATTACAGACCACGCAGTGGTACATGCCCGTCTCGTGGTTGTCCCAGTACTTGCCGGTAAAAGGCGCTTCCGTACCGCATTCCTGCGTGATGCGATACTGTTCCGGGGTGAGTTTCTTTTTGAGTTCGTCTTTTGAAATTCCGTTTTGCTCTTGCATGTTGTTCGATTGCTGTTGTTGGACGGCCGGTTGTCCGCACGCGATCAGCGCGGAGACCAGCAGGGAGAAGATGGAAAGGCTGAGGATCCTCATATCAGTTTTAGAAACAAACGGCGGGAGGGAAGGTTTGGATTTCCGGCAGAGGTTAAAGCTTGTTAAGGTGTCGTTCGCGTGGCAAGCAAGTTCACCAGATGCCGGGCCACACCGGCGGCTTGGACACGGAGTTCGGGAACGGCAGTGCTTTCCCAGAGGGCGCCGCGCAGGAGCGTGCCAAGCGTCAGAAAATCGGCTTGCGCGTTTCCGTCACTGTCGATGATCCGTCCGTCTGCGGTTGCTTCGATACCCAGGTTGAGTTCATGAGGAACGATCAGTCCGCGGTCGGTAAGTCGCTGCAGGAGCGGCGATGCTACTTTCCGGATGTCCGGTTGCGGTCCGGTGCAGTTGATGACGCGATCGACGCGAAGTGTTTCCGTCGCGTCGGAGCCGCGCGGACGAATCTCCAGTTTGATTCGTGCCTGCTCTTCGGATGCGGAGAGGATCCTGCCGGCACGTATGATGAGGCTGCCTTTGCGGATCTCACGTTGGATCTGTTCGTGGATGGTGAACGGCAGGCGGTGTCGCGCCATTCCCCAGAGGTGCCGCAGGTGTTGGATGAATTGTCGCTTTTCCCGGCTGCTGAGTTGCTGCCAGATCTCCTGGGTCTTCGAACGCAAGGCGTCCACGACCGCCTCTCCGGAGATGCCCAGTTTACGGATGGCGAAGACGTGTTGCCGGAAGACGCGTACGAGCTGATCGATGCGGTAGGGTTCCCGCAATTCATCGAGGATCGCTTTGTGCGGAGGAAAATTACGGTGGGGGAGAATGTCGAAGCCTTTGGGCGAGATGGCGATGATCGTTCCGGTGTACCCTTTGCCGCGCAGACCGAGGACAATGTCGACCATTGTCAGGCCGGTGCCGACGATCAGCACTTCGCGTTCATTCGTTGTGACGACGCAGGACTCGAGCCATGGGTTGCCGCAGTAACGGCTGCTCTCGCTGATGCCGGTGAGTCCGGAGGGTGTTCCCGGCAGACTGTTGCCGGTGGCGAGCACGACCGCCTCGGCCTTGATGCGTCTTCCCGGTTCCGTCACGATCGACCAGTGGTGGTCTTCGCGGCGCAGGTCGGTGACCTCCTGTTGCACGATCTCCACGCTCACGCTGGGTGGCAGTCGGAGGAGTTGCTGTTCGAATACGTCGGAGAGGTAGCGGCCATAGACCGATCGCGGGAGGAACATGAACGGGACCTGCCCGGGATCGAGGCCTTTGCCTTCGGCTTGTTGCAGGAACCAGTTGACGAAGTGATCCGGCTCGCCGTCGATGGCGCTCATGTTGCCTGCCTTGACGTTCAGCAGGTGTTCGTCCGAGTAGGTGTCGTAGGCGATACCGCGCGCGACCGGATAACGGCAGTTGAACAGCAGGATGCGCAGCGGTTGCCGGTGCTGGCGAATCAGTTGTACCGCGGTGAAGCTGCCGCTGAAGCCACCGCCGATGATCGCGATGGCAGGAGGTGAAGTGGTCGACATAAAAGCGCGGACAGCAGGTATGGAGGGTTCAAAGATACAGGGTTTGATCAGCAGGTAAAATGACCGACGAGGCGGTTGGCGGAAAAGATCGCGCCCCGGACCGATTCGTCTGTGAATCGCTCCGGGGCGCGCATGAACTCTTCAAGGTACGATCAACCTTCGTTCACCGATGCGCGGATGATGTTGAGCGCGCCGCCGGCTTTGAACCACTCGATCTGGTTCTCGTTGTAGGTGTGGTTGACCTGGAAGCGGTCTTCGGAACCGTCGGTATGGTGTGCCACCAGCGTCAGCGGAACGCCCGGTGCGAAGCCGGTGAGACCGATCAGGTCGATCGAGTCGTCTTCGCGGATCTTGTCGTAGTCGGCCGGGTTGGCGAACGTCAGCGCCAGCATGCCCTGCTTCTTGAGGTTCGTCTCGTGGATGCGCGCGAAGGACTTCACGAGCACCGCGCGTACGCCGAGGTGGCGGGGTTCCATGGCGGCGTGTTCGCGGCTGGAGCCTTCGCCGTAGTTTTCATCGCCCACCACGATCGAGCCGATACCGGCGGCTTTGTAGGCGCGCTGCACGTTCGGCACTTCGTCGTACTGACCGTTCAACTGGTTCTTGACCGAGTTGGCTTTGTCGTTGAAGAAGTTCGTCGCGCCCGTCAGCATGTTGTTGCTGATGTTGTCGAGGTGACCGCGGAACTTGAGCCACTTGCCGGCCGGGGAGATGTGGTCGGTGGTGCACTTGCCTTTCGCCTTGATGAGGAGGCGGAGGCCGACGAGATCGGCGCCTTCCCAGGGGCGGAACGGATCGAGGAGTTGGAGGCGGGAGGACTTCGGATCCACAACGACCTGCACGCGCGAACCGTCGGCCGCGGGTGCCTGGTAGCCGTTGTCTTCCACCGCGAACCCTTTCGACGGCAGTTCGTCGCCGGAAGGCGGTTCGAGTTTCACCGCCTTGCCTTCCGCGTTGACGAGCGTATCGGTGATCGGGTTGAACCTGAGGTCGCCGGCGAGGGCCAGGGCGGTCACCAGTTCAGGCGAAGCGACGAACGCGTAGGTGTTCGGGTTGCTGTCGTTGCGTGCTTTGAAGTTGCGGTTGAAGGAGTGAACGATGGTGTTCTTCTCCTGCTTCTCGGCGCCCATGCGCGCCCACATGCCGATGCAGGGGCCGCAGGCGTTGGCGAATACCTTCGCGCCGATCTTGTCGAAGGTGCCGATGAAGCCGTCGCGTTCGATGGTGTAGCGCACCTGCTCCGATCCGGGCGTGATGGTGAACTCCGCTTTCGGGACCAGTTTTTTCTCGACCGCCTGCTTCGCGAGGGAAGCGGCGCGCGCGATGTCTTCGTAGGAGGAGTTGGTGCAGGAGCCGATCAGGCCGACTTCCACTTTCACCGGCCAGCCGTTTGCGGCGGCAACCTCTTTCATTTTACTGATCGGTGTAGCCAGGTCGGGGGAGAAGGGGCCGTTGACGTGCGGTTCGAGTTCGCTGAGGTTGATCTCGATCACTTCGTCGAAATATTTTTTCGGATCGGCATACACTTCCGCGTCGCCGGTGAGGTGTTCGCGCACCGCGTTGGCCAGTTCGGCTACATCGGCGCGACCGGTGGAGCGCAGGTAGCGTTCCATGCTGGCATCGTAGCCGAAGGTGGAAGTAGTGGCACCGATCTCGGCGCCCATGTTACAGATCGTGCCTTTGCCGGTACAGCTCATGGACGTCGCGCCTTCGCCGAAGTATTCGACGACCGCGCCGGTACCGCCTTTCACGGTGAGGATGCCGGCGACTTTCAGGATCACATCCTTCGCGCTGGTCCAGCCGTTGAGTTTACCGGTCAGTTTGATGCCGATGAGTTTCGGCCACTTGAGTTCCCAGGGAAGTCCGGCCATCACGTCGCAGGCATCGGCACCGCCGACACCGATGGCGATCATGCCGAGGCCGCCGGCATTCACCGTATGGCTGTCGGTACCGATCATCATACCGCCGGGGAAGGCGTAGTTCTCGAGTACCACCTGGTGGATGATACCGGCGCCCGGCTTCCAGAAGCCGATGCCGTATTTATTGGAGACGGACGAAAGGAAGTTGAAGACCTCTTCGCTTTCCTTGATGGCGAATGCAAGGTCTTCCTTGCTGCCGGTTTTAGCGGTGATGAGGTGATCGCAATGAACGGTAGAGGGAACCGCGACCTTCGGACGACCGGCCTGCATGAACTGCAGCAGGGCCATTTGGGCGGTCGCGTCCTGCATGGCTACGCGGTCCGGGTTGAAGTCGACGTACGATTTCGCTCGCTCGTAGGCCTTTGAAGGCAGCGCGGTCGTGAGGTGGGAGTAGAGAATTTTTTCGGTGAGGGTGAGCGGTCGACCGACCAATTTGCGGGCAGCGGCTACGCGGGAGGGGAGTTGGGCGTAGATCGCTTTGATCATTTCGATGTCAAAGGCCATTTTTCTCTGTTTTTCGGACTGCAAAGGTACGAAAAAAGCGGCGGGGGCGGGTGAATTCCTCCTGTAAGAAGGTTGGTAGGATTGAGCAATCCCCGCCGGTGGCGGGGCGTATATTTTCCCCAAAACAACCTGCATGCGATGAACAGCTACAAGATCGGTTCGACCAACGAACGCTACCGCCGACAACTCTTCGCTCCGACCACCCTCTTGCTCCAGGCTTTGCTGGGAGCGGCCGTGCTCGGATACCTGCTAATCCAGTCTGCGTCGGAAACCTCCCTGCTTGGCTCCCTTCAGCCCTGATTTTATTTACATCTGATTGATTTAGAGACACTTTATGGTAGTTCACTCCGATACCCTTTCCGCAGCTCCCCGGCATGACCTGCCGTTCAGAGGAGCCCTGCGCTTTGTTGGCGTCTTTCTCTTTTACGCCCTGTTATTCCTGCTGATCAGCCTGATCACGCATCCGGAAGTCCTGCATCCGCAAGACGCGGGTTCGGGTGGCGTGCAGCAGGAACAGGGAAAGTAATCGCCTTTTTTGCCCGGAATTCCCCTTCTGCCGATAAAAGGCCGATTTCCGTTTAAAATTGGATTTAAGCCTGTAAATTCTATCTTTGCACGCTCAAAAAAATTGGGCGTAAGCCCCTCATATTCTATTAACCCAATTATCATCCATGCAATCCAAAGGAGCTGTAAAACTGTTTGCGATCCTGCTGGCCCTGGTCTGTGTTTACCAGCTATCATTTACGCTGGTCACGCGCAGTGTTGAAAAGGATGCCAAGGCGTTCGCCAACGGAGATCCGGCGAAGGAGCGTCAGTACCTCGACTCGGTGAACACCCAGCCGGTGTATCCGATCTTCGGTCACACGTACAAGAAGTGTAAAGAGAACGAACTGAACCTCGGTCTTGACCTCAAAGGCGGCATGAACGTCACCCTTGAAGTGTCGCTGGTGGATCTGATCCGTTCGATGGCCAACCACAGTACGGACGCCACCTTCAACAAGGCCCTAGACAACGCCGTTGCCGCCCAGTCGAAGAGTCAGAAGGACTTCGTATCCCTGTTCGTCGATGAATTCCAAAAGCTCGATCCGAACGGTCGTCTCGCGGCCATTTTCGCGACCAAGGAATTGTCCGAACGCATCAACTTCAACTCTTCGAATGAGGAAGTGAAGCAGATCATTCAGACGGAAGCGAATGCCGCCTTTGATCGTACCTACCAGATCATCAAGACCCGTATCGACAAGTTCGGCGTTACCCAGCCGAACGTCCAGAAGCTGGGCAACGGACGAATCCTCGTCGAGCTTCCGGGTATCAAAGAACCCGAGCGTGTTCGCAAGCTCCTCCAGGGAACGGCGAAGCTCGAGTTCTGGGAGACCTATGACAACACCGAGATCTACCCGATGCTGGAAGAGGCCAACAAGGCCCTCAAGCTGACGGGTGCTGCCGACACCACGGTGCAGGCTGAAGCGATCAATACCGACAGCCTCGCTGTTCCGGCTGATACGTTGAAAGACGCGACTGCCGCAGCGGATACGGCTGCCAAGTCGGAAGACCTGGTAGCCCAACTCGGCGACAAGAAAGAAGGCGGAGATACCGCGAAAACGGATACCACCGGACAGAAGTCGTTCGAAGACTTCGCGCGTGAGAATCCCTTCTTCGCTGTGCTGACCCCTTCGGTCGGACAGAACGAGCAGGGACAATCGGAACTGCGCAAAGGGCCGGTCATCGGCATGTCGTTGATCAAGGACACCGCCCGTGTGAACCAGTACCTCGCCATGCCGCAGGTGCGTTCGAAATTCCCGCGTGAGTTCAAGGCGTTCTGGTCGGTGAAGCCGATCGACGCGGAAGGCCGCGTGCTGCAGCTCGTTGCCATCAAGATGCCGAACCGCGACTTCCAGGCTCCGCTTGACGGTTCCGCGGTCGTCGACGCGCGTAAGCAGAAAGGCCAGTTCTCCGACAATTGGGAGATCGGCATGAGCATGAACGCGGAAGGCGCACGCACCTGGAAACGGTTGACGGGTCAGAACATCGGCAAATCGGTAGCCATCGTACTCGACGATTACGTCTATTCCTTCCCGGTCGTACAGAACGAGATCTCGGGTGGAAATTCCAGCATCACCGGTCAGTTTACGCTGGAAGAAGCGGACGATCTCGCGAACGTGCTGAAAGTCGGTAAACTTCCGGCTCCCGCACGCATTGTGGAAGATACTGTCGTGGGGCCGACGCTTGGTCAGGAAGCCATCAACGCCGGTCTCATCTCGTTCGTGATCGCGCTGGTGCTGGTGCTGTTGTTCATGGTTTCGTATTACAGCAACGCCGGTCTTGTGGCCGACATCGCCCTCTTCGCGAACGTGTTCTTCATCATGGGCATTCTCGCCTCGCTGGGCGCCGTGCTGACGCTGCCGGGAATCGCCGGTATCGTCCTCACGATCGGTCTCTCGGTTGACGCGAACATCCTCATCTTCGAACGTGTGCGGGAAGAGATGGCGCTGGGCAAAGGACTTCGCCTCGCGATCTCCGACGGATTCAAGCACGCTTACTCTTCGATCATCGACTCCAACGTCACGACCCTGATCCTCGGTATCATCCTGTATGTATTCGGTACGGGTCCGATCCAGGGATTCGCGACGACGCTGATCATCGGTATTCTCACTTCGCTGTTCTGCGCTATCTTCATCACGCGCATGATCTTCGAATGGATGCTCGGTCGTAACAAGGACATCCGCTTCTGGAACAACTTCTCCAAAGGCGCCTTCAAGAACATCCACATCAACTTCGTGGAGCGCCGGAAGATCTACTACATGATCAGCGGCCTCATCATCGCGGCGGGTATTGCCGCGTTCGTGACCAAGGGTCTGAACTTCGGTGTTGACTTCCAGGGCGGCCGCAGCTATGTGGTGCGCTTCGAGAAGCCGATGGCGACCGTCGACGTGATCGACGCGCTCAAAGGCCCGTTCGGCAAATCTCCGGAAGTAAAGACCTTCGGCGGCGAGAACCAGGTGAAGATCACCACCACCTACCTGATCGACGATCCCGCACAGGATGCCGAAGTGCGTGTGACGGACAAGCTGAATGAGGGTCTGAAAGCCATCGGCGGCAATTACACGGTGCTCAGCACCCAGAAAGTAGGTCCGACCATCGCCGATGATATCAAATCATCCGCTATCTGGGCGATCCTGATCTCCTGCGCGCTGATGTTCATCTACATCTTCATCCGCTTCAAGCGCTGGCAGTTCGGTCTGGGCGCTGTGATCGCCCTGCTGCACGACGCGGTCGTGGTACTGAGCTTCTTCGCCATCTTCAACGGCGTACTGCCCTTCTCGCTGGAGATCGACCAGGCCTTCATCGCCGCGATCCTGACGGTTATGGGCTACTCGATGACCGATACCGTCGTGGTATTCGACCGTATCCGCGAGTTTGTCGGCGTACACCACCACGCGCACAACCAGCGTAAGGTGATCAATGACGCGCTCAACGCCACGCTGAGCCGTACGATCAATACCTCGCTGACGATCTTCTTCGTACTGCTGGCGATCTTCATCTTCGGCGGAGAGGTTATCCGCGGATTCACCTTCGCCCTGTTGATCGGTATCGTGATCGGAACCTATTCGTCGATCTGTATCGCTACGCCGGTCGTAGTCGATTTCGCGAAACTGGATTCTGAAGACAAGAAGAAAGACTGATATTAACGAATCCTGAAAATGGAGCCTGGTCGATCCCGATCAGGCTCTTTTTTTTGAATTCAAAGGGCAAAGCTGAATAAAGCCCTCCTCAAACCTTCATGCTTTCCGACTACCTTTGCAGCTACCTTTGCGATAAATAATCCTACCATGTTGCTCCAATCCCTGCTCTTTCTGAACCTCGGTGGCGGTGAGATCTTTGTCATCCTGCTGGTTGTCCTGCTCTTTTTCGGATCGAAACAGATCCCCGAGTTGGCGAAGGGACTCGGTCGCGGCATGCGCGACTTCAAGGACGCGATGAACGGGGTGGAACGCGAGATCCGCGACGCCGCGAATACGGAGAGCAAGCCGGCGGAGAAGAAGGAAGAGGCGAAGAAGTTGGATCAATAGTCCGCCTTCGCGCTGCGCGCTTCGGCGGAGGGACGAGGGACGAGGGACGAGGGACGAGGGACGAGGGACGAGGGACGAGGGACGAGGGACGAGGGACGAGGGACAGTTAACCGCTCAAGGTAGCGAGATTTACTATTCACTATTCACTGTTCACTGCCCACTGCCTACTGCCTACTGCCTACTGCCTACTGCCTACTGCCTACCACTTGCTGTACATCACAGCCGCTTCTCCAACTCCACCAGTAACAGCGCATTAAACGTCATCTCTTTCGTGAGTCCTCCTTTTCTTGCTGCGCGGACGCCGAAGTGCATGTCGTGGTAGCCTTCTTTGCGGTGGGCGTCGGGGTTGATGGAGATCATGACGCCTTTGTCGAGTGCATAGGGGATCCAGCGCCAGTCGATGTCGAGGCGATAGGGATTCGCGTTGAGTTCGATGATCACGTCGTTGGCGGCGCAGGCATCGATCACTTTGCGGTGGTCGATCGGGTAGCCGGGGCGGGAGAGGAGAAGGCGCCCGGTCGGATGGCCGAGGATGGTGGTTGCCGGGTGTTCGACGGCGCGGATGAGGCGTGCGGTGGCTTTATTTTCGTCCATCTTCAGGACCGAGTGGACAGAAGCGACGACCAGGTCGAAGGTGTCGAGGATTTCATCCGGGTAGTCGAGCGAGCCGTCGGTGAGGATGTCGGACTCGATCCCTTTCAGGATCCGGAACGGGGCGAGTTTCTTGTTGAGCGCTTCGATCTCTTTGTGCTGCTCAGCCACGCGTTCGATCGAAAGGCCGTTTGCATAAAATGCGCTGCGGCTGTGGTCGCAGATGCCGAGGTATTCATAGCCGAGCTCCTGGCAATAGCGTGCCATGACTTCGAGCGAATGCGTGCCGTCGGACCAGGTGGAGTGGTTGTGCAGGATGCCACGCAGGTCGGCTTCCGTGATGAGCTTTGACGTATCGGGTCGCTGGCGTGTTTCCCATAGCTCCTCGCGTAGCTCAGGTTCGGGAAACGCGTAACCGATCGTACGATAGATCTCCACCTCTGAACCTTCGAGTGAGGCGTTCCAGTTGAACGCGCTGCTGAGACGCGCCAGGTGCGCTTCATCGCCTGTCGTGCGAAGCAGGGTGTTGCCGAAGGCTTTTTCGGAACAGCAATGAAACACGAGCGGCAGTCTTCCGGCCAGTGAGCTGCGGACCATCGTTCCATCGGTGGAAACAGGTTGTCCTGCCACTAGTGGATGGTCGGCAAGAAAAGCGGTGATCTTTTCCGTGGTGGCGGCTGTGACGAACTCCGCCGTTTCGATGATCTCGCAACCGCGGCGAAGTGTGCCGGTCCAGTCGGCGGAGCCGATACCCGAAGTTTGCCGCAAGTCTGCAAGCAGTTGAAGCGCCAGGGGTTCGATGACCGCATAGAGGAACTTGCCTTTATTGGATTGCGCGTACTCGATGCTGTGACGCACCTGCTCCTGCGTTTTCTCGCCAAAGCCTTTCAGGGTAACCAGCCGGTTCTCCTGGCAAGCGTAAAGCAGTTCTCCGACGGATTGGATCTCGAGTTCCTGCCAGAGTGTGCGGACCTTCTTTGGACCCAGCCCTTTGATGGAAAGGATCTCGAGGATGCCTTCCGGTGTTTTGCTTTTCAGTTCGTCGAGTTCGTCGAAGGAACCGCGTTCATTCAGTTCCAGGATGCGCGCTTGCAGGCTCTTCCCGATCCCTTCGATCCCGGCGATGGCGGCTGCGTCCATGGTTTCGAGCGCTTCCGGCAGTCGTTCCACTTTGAAGGCCGCGTTTTGAAAAGAGCGGACCTTGAACGGGTTTTCGTCGTGCAGCTCGAGCAGTTGTCCGGCCAGTTTGAAGGCGCGCGCGATCTCCTTGTTCGTCATGCGCCGGTTCAGTAGATGAAGAGTTCGTACGGCAGGCGTGCCTGAATGCCCTGGCTATTGAGGACTTCGCGCAGTTTCGCGTAGTAACGGTAGCTTTCGCCCAGTTCTTCCTTGGCGAAGTAGGCTTTCGCATCGGCGGAGAAGTCTTCCATCAACTTCTGCAGGAATTCCTTTTGCTCGGGATAGTTGACCGTTCGGTAGTTGTCGAGCCCGGCCATCTTCGCGGCAATGGATTTCGCAGTTTCCAGTCCGCCGATCACATCGACCAGCCCGATCTGTTTCGCGTCCGTACCTGACCAGATGCGGCCCTGGCCGATGCTGTCGACCGCGGCGGTGGTCATGTTCCGGCCTTCGGCCACGTGACCGATGAACACGTTGTAGATCTGTTCCACTTCTTCCTGATAAATGGCGCGTTCCTCGGCGGTCAGCGGACGCGAGAGGCTGCCGATATCGGCAAAGCGGCCTGTGCGTACGGTGTCGAAGGTGATGCCGAGTTTGTCCTTCCACATGTTCTGGGTGTTGAACAGCAGTCCGAACACGCCGATGGAGCCTGTAAGCGTGTTGGCTTGCGCGACGATGGTGTCGGCGATACAGGAGATATAGTAGCCTCCGGAAGCCGCCAGGTCACCCATGGATACCACCAGCGGTTTGGCTTTGCGTGCCAGCAAGGCTTCGCGCCAGATCACTTCGGAGGCAAGGGCGCTGCCACCCGGTGAATTCACGCGCAGGACGATGGCTTTGACGGTCGTGTCGAGGCGGGCTTTGCGAATGGCCTCGCTGATGCGCTCCGAACCGATCACTTCGTCGCTGCCTTGTCCGGAGCGGATCTCGCCGACCGCATAGACGACGGCGATCTTGCGGTTGGAAAATTCCTTTTCGGGTTTTACGTACGCCTTGTTGTATTTCTGCAATTCGACGTAGCGTACTTTCTCTTTCTCTTCAAGGCCGCATTGCTTGCGGAGGTCATCGGTTACTTCGTCGAAGTAAGCGGTCTTGTCGATCAGGCGGAGGTCAAGCGCGTCCTTCGCCTTGCGGCTACGGTACTGATCGGCGATGGCCTGAAGTTCTTCCTTCGGGAGTTTACGATCAGCGGAAATATTCCCGAGCCAGGTGTTCCAGACGCTGCCAAGCAGGCGGCTGATCTGTTCCCTGTTTTCGGGGCTCATCTTGTCGAGTGTGAACGGTTCAATCGCGCTCTTGAATTTACCGTGCCGGATCACTTCCGGTTCGATGCCGAGCTTGTCGAGTGCTCCTTTAAAGAACATCAGTTCCGTGTGGAGGCCCCGCAGTTCGACGCCGCCTTCGGGATTGACCGCAACGGTGTTGGCAACGGAAGCAAGGTAGTAGGCGCCTTGCGAATAGGAGTCGGCATAAGCGTAAATGAACTTTCCGCTCTTGCGGAATTCGCTGAGCGCGCCACGGATCTCGTCGAGCGTCGCGATACCCATGCTGAGGGAGCTGAGGTTGAGGAAAATGCCCTTTATCCGTTCGTCGCGACGTGCTTTATCGATGTTGCGCAGGATATCATGGAGGCCAAGTTCCTGGCGGCTTTCGAACGCGTCATAGTCGAACGACTCGAAGGGGTTCTTGGAGCTGCGTTCTTTTACGGGATACTGGAGTCGGATTTCGACAACCGACTTATCCCGTACCGTCACTTCCGTATCCGACTGCAGGGAAGAGACGAGCAGGGAGACGATGCCGAGGAATATGAAGAAGAGGACGATGGTCCCGACCACGAAACCAAGGACCGATGCCAGGAAATACTTGAAGAAATCTCTCATGCGATTGGATTGATTGACAAAGTTAGCCGATTCGGCGGTTCATTTTGAAGGATAGACGAATCGCAGTAGGTTTGGCGTGTGGATCTTAACATCATTTATGTTTTGACCGGTTCCAACCTGGGCGAACGGGAGCTTTTTCTTGAAAAAGCCCGAAAGGAATTGGCGCGTCGTGTCGGGGAGTTGACAGGAGTGTCCTCCTTGTACGAGACGGCGGCCTGGGGTAAAACCGACCAGCCGGCGTTTCTAAATCAGGTCCTGCGGCTGGAGACACCGCTTTCGGCAACGGTCGTGATGGAGCAGTTGCACACGATCGAGCGCCTGTTAGGGCGGGAACGACGGGAACAGTGGGAGCCACGTACGGTGGATCTGGACCTGTTATTCTTCAATGATTCGGTTCTTAAAATCAACGATCTCCAGGTCCCGCATCCACGACTGCACCTGCGTCGGTTCACGCTCGCGCCACTGGTGGAGATCGCACCGGCATTGGTGCATCCGGAACTGAAGCTGAGTATGAAAGAACTTCTGGACAGGGTAGATGATCCGCTTTCCGTTCGCATCTTTGCAGCCGGGCAACCATGAGTGAACGGCTGAAATACGACTACCTGGTCATTGAGGGAAACATCGGTACAGGCAAGACCTCGCTGGCCACGCGCATCGCGGAGCAGTTCCAGGCGCGGATCGTGCTGGAGCGTTTTGCCGACAATCCGTTTCTCCCGAAGTTCTATGAGAACTCCTCGCGTTACGCTTTTCCGCTCGAGCTGAGTTTCCTGGCCGACCGTTACCAGCAACTGAACGATGAAGTGATGCCGCAGGAGTTGTTTCGTCAGCAGACCGTAGCGGACTATGTGTTGAGCAAGTCGTTGATCTTTGCCAGCATAACGCTGAAAGAAGACGAGTTTCAGTTGTACCAGCGACTCTTCCACATCATCAACCCGCACCTGCCCAAGCCGGACCTGTTGGTCTACCTGCACAAGGACGTACCCAAGCTGAAAGAGAACATCCGGAACCGCGGGCGCGACTATGAACAGAACATCCAGGACGATTACCTGGGCAATCTGGAAAAGGGCTACTGGGACTTTTTCAAGCAGCAGGAAGGCTTGCGGATCGTGGTTTTAGACACGAATGAGGTGGATTTTGTGCATAATATGAACGATTACAACCGCATCCTCGAGATTCTCCAGCAGGACTTTCCGGTGGGGCTGCACCGAATACTCCCAAAGGGCTGAAAACCGCATTGGGTGGGCATTTGCGCCTTGTCCCATTCCGGGAAGTTGCTAAATTTGCGAACCTTGTAACGGGTAAGGCGGTATAAGTCAGACCCGATAAACTATCATTCCATGAGATTTTTCTACACGCTACTGGCCGGGCTGGTCATGTATGCCGGAACCGTTTCCGCGCAGACCAGCATCACGCAGGACAGTGTCCGCGTTGATATCAAAGGCGACAAGATGCCGCGGTCGAACGAGTTTCGTACCTGGGACATCGGCGCGCACATCGGATTCACCTATCCGAATACCGATATCGCCGCCAGCGATCTGACGGACGACAAAGTGATCAACAAGCTCGGCTTCGGTTTCAATGTCACGAAGTTCTTCACGCATTCGTTCGCGTTGCAAGCCTCCTTCATTCACGCCAAGCTGTCCGGTATCGACAATAACAAGCCGTACCGCTACGAGACCACGGTCAACTACGACATTTCGCTGAACGCCCTGATCCAGATCGGAAACATCGCGTTCCTGAAGAAGACCCCGAACCTTGGCATCTACGGTTACATGGGCGTAGGCGTCATGAACGTCGATCCGCAGGTTTCACTTGACGACGGCAAGACGTACCTCAACGGTATTTACAGCCAGTACCAGCAGCCGTACGATACGATGGATTACTCCAACACCACGCAGCTGACGATTCCGTTCGGGGTAGGTGTGAAGTACCGCATCGCCCGTCCGTTCTCGCTTAGCCTGGAGTACACGCTCCGCACGACGAACTTCGACAAACTCGACGGCTGGTATAAGCTGCTTTCGGAAGACGACGCCTATTCCTATTTCAACGTAGGACTTACCTACCACCTCGGAGCGAAAGAGAAGCCGATCGAGTGGGTGAACCCCTTGCAAACGGTCTATGCCGACCTGTACGACATGAAGGATCGTGTCGACCTGATGTCGGGTGATAAAGACAAAGACGGTGTTGCCGATCTCTTCGACCGCGAGCCGGCTACTCCGGAAGGCAACAAAGTGTACGGCGACGGTACCTCGGTGGATATCGACGGTGACGGCGTGCCGGATGCGCAGGATGCCGAACCGTTCTCGCCCAAGGGCGCGAAAGTGGACGCAGCCGGTCGCGAGATCGATACCGACGGCGATGGCATTGGCGACACCCGCGACCTAGAGCCGAACACGCCGAAAGGAACGCTGGTCAACAATACCGGCGTCACCATTCCGACAGGTCCTGCAGGTTCACGCGCCGGCGGTGCATCTTCGGTCATGGCCGCCAACGGCTACCTGCCTTCGATCTTCTTCGAACTCAACAGCGACGTCATCGACAAGAAGTACCACGAGACACTGGCATCCATCGCTCTGGTGATGAAAGCCAATCCGGATCTCAAGTTCGAACTGAATGGTAACTGCGACATCCGCGCGAACGTGGATTACAACATCAAGCTCGGCCTGCGCCGTGCCGAGAACGTGAAGAAGCACCTCGTCGACCGCTACGGCATCGACGCAGCCCGCCTCCAGACCGTTTCCCTTGGCAAGAACTCCCCGATCACCCAGGAACACCGGATGAACCGGAGGGTTGATTTCCGGGTGTTGCCGGAGTAAAGTGGAACTACGATATAGTTTCAAGCCCCGTTGGTGATTCAACGGGGCTTTTTTTACACTGTTCACTTACACTGTTTCTTACACTTACACTAATCAAAGAGAAACAGTGTGAGAAACAGTGTGAGTGAGCAGTGGAGAAACAGTGTAAGAAACAGTGTGAGTGAGCAGTGAGTTGGGAACTACCCATACTTCGGTAGTCGACGGCCTGCCAGCTCCCACAACACCACCCCCACGCAAACCGCCACATTCAGCGAGTGCTTGGTGCCGTGCTGAGGAACTTCGATGGCGGAGTCGCAGAGCGAGAGGGCTTCGTTGCTGACGCCGTCGAGCTCGTGGCCGAAGACGAGCGCCAGCTTTTGGTCGGGCGGTGCCTGGAATTTCTGTAGCGGAACGCTGGAAGAGGTTTGTTCGATGGCTACGATGGTGTAGCCTTGTTGCTTCAATTCTAGCAGCGCGGCTGGGGTGTCGGTAAAGTGTTTCCAGTCGACCGACTCTTCGGCGCCGAGAGCGGTCTTGTGGATCTCGCGGTTCGGCGGGGTGGCGGTGATGCCGCAGAGGCAGATACCCGCGCAACGGAAAGCGTCGGCTGTGCGGAACGCGGAGCCGACATTGTGGAGGGAGCGGACCTGGTCGAGTACCAGCACGACCGGTATTTTACCGGCTTTCCGGTAGTCTTCAAGGCTCAGGCGGCCGAGTTCTTCGTTGGCGGTCTTACGCAATTTGGGTATCTTTAACGGATTTTGAAGCGAATATCGTGATCCGGGAGGAAACCAAAGCGGGGGTAGTCGAAACCCCCTTGATGAAGCAGTATTACGCCATCAAGGCGAAGTATCCGGACGCGCTGCTGTTGTTCCGGGTCGGGGACTTTTACGAGACCTTCGGAGAGGACGCCGTCAAGGCGGCCGGCATCCTCGGTATCGTCCTGACGCGGCGCGCAAATGGCGCGGCCTCCTTTGTGGAGCTGGCCGGCTTTCCGCATCATTCCCTCGATACCTACCTGCCGAAGTTGGTCCGTGCCGGCATGCGCGTGGCCATCTGCGACCAGTTGGAAGACCCGAAGCTGACGAAGAAGATCGTCAAGCGCGGCGTGACGGAATTCGTGACGCCGGGCGTTTCGTACAACGACAAGATCCTCGAGCACAAAAAGAACAACTTCCTCGCGAGCGTACATACTGACGGAAAGGTGTGGGGCGTCGCGTTCCTGGATATTTCCACCGGCGAGTTTCTGGTCGCCGAAGGCAAGCGCGAGTACATCGACAAGCTCTTGCAGAATTTCCAGCCGAGTGAGGTCATCTTTTCCCGGCAGCACCGCAAAGAATTACAGGAGCAACTCGGCAACCGCTTTTACCAGTACGCGGTCGACGAATGGGTGTACCAACCCGACTATGCCCGTGAAGTGTTGCTGAAGCATTTCGGTACCCTTTCGCTGAAAGGCTTCGGCGTGGAAGATCTGGCCTTCGCGGTGATCGCCGCCGGTGCGGCTTTTCACTACGCGTCCGATACACGGCAGGACCAGTTGCGGCACATCGCCGGCATCTCCCGGATCGAAGAAGACCGGTATGTCTGGCTCGACAAGTTCACGGTGCGGAACCTGGAACTGGTGGGATCGTCGAACGAGAAAGCCGTTACCCTGCTCGACGTACTCGACGAAACGCTGACCCCCATGGGCGGGCGACTGCTCAAGCGTTGGATCCTGTTACCGCTGAAAGACGTAGCCGCCATCCAGGAACGCCAGGAAGCGGTCCACTACTTTCTGCACCACCCGGAGTTTTCCGGGATACTGTCCGGTCAGCTCCGGCAGGTCGGTGACCTGGAGCGTCTCATCAGCCGGGTATCGCTCGGCAAGGCTACTCCGCGCGACGTGCAGCAGTTGCAGCGCAGCCTCGAGCTGGTGGAGCAGATCCGCGAAGCCTGCCTGCGCACCGACAATTCCGCGATCCGCACGATTGCCGACCAATTGAATCCGTGCCGGATCATCCGCGACCGCATTTCACTCGAGTTGCATGCCGATCCGCCTGCGCTGGTGAACAAGGGTGGTGTGATCCGCGAGGGCGTTTCGCCGGAGCTCGACCAGTTGCGCGAGATCGCGTTCAACGGCAAGGACTACCTGCTCAAGGTGCAGCAACGAGAGGCTGAACGGACGGGTATCACCTCGCTGAAAGTCGGTTTCAACAACGTCTTCGGTTATTACATCGAAGTCACGCATACGCACAAAGACAAAGTTCCCGCCGAGTGGACGCGCAAGCAGACCCTGACGAACGCCGAGCGTTACATCACGGCGGAACTGAAGGAATACGAAGAGAAGATCCTCGGCGCGGAGGAGAAGATCCTCGCGCTGGAGACGCGGCTTTTCGCCGAGCTGGTGCAGGCCATCGCCGAGTATATCGCGCCGGTGCAACTCAATGCTTCGCTGCTGGCGCGGCTGGACGTCTTGCAGTCGTTCGCGGCCGTCGCGACAAAGTGGGAGTACACCCGACCGGAGGTGAACGACAGCCGGATACTCGACATCAAAGGTGGCCGCCATCCGGTGATCGAGCGTCAATTGCCGCCGGGTGAGCAGTTCGTCGCGAACGATATTTACCTCGACCCCGACAACCAGCAGATCCTGATGATCACCGGCCCGAACATGTCGGGTAAGTCGGCGCTGCTGCGGCAGGCCGCCTTGATCACCCTGCTGGCGCAGATCGGTTCGTTTGTGCCCGCCACGGGTGCCAGCGTGGGCATCGTCGATAAGATCTTCACGCGCGTAGGCGCGAGCGATAACATATCCAGCGGGGAGTCCACCTTCATGGTGGAGATGAACGAAACGGCGAGCATCCTGCACAACCTCTCCGACCGCAGTCTGTTGTTGCTCGACGAGATCGGTCGCGGCACGGCAACGTACGACGGTATCAGCATCGCCTGGGCGATCGCGGAATTCCTGCACGAACATCCGAGCGTACGGGCCAAGACCCTCTTCGCCACGCACTATCACGAGTTGAACGAGATGGCGGCCACGTTGCCGCGCATCCGGAATTTCCATGTAGCCGTGAAGGAAACCGGTCAACAGGTATTGTTTCTGCGGAAGCTCGTGCCGGGCGGCAGCGAGCACAGCTTCGGCATTCACGTCGCCAAGCTCGCCGGTATTCCGGTGAAAGTGGTTCAACGTGCAGGCGAGATCCTGAAACAACTGGAAGACAGCCGGGGCAGGGGCGGAGCGAAAGTCGGAAAGGACGAGAACGTGCAGCTCAGCTTTTTCCAGCTCGACGATCCGGTGTTGGAGCAGATTCGTGAAGAAATCCGCTCCACCGACCTCGACCATCTGACTCCCGTACAGGCGCTGAACAAGCTGAATGAGATCAAGAAGCTGATCGGGGGGTGAGCGCCTGGAAGCCGCTTTCTCTGAAGCGTTGAAAATCAGTCAGTTTTTTTGCAAAAAAAGGCGTTTTTTTCTGCGAAGACGTTGATTTCTAATAAAAAAAGCAGTACTTTTGTCCTCGCTTCAACGCCAGGTGCGGGAAGCGAACTTAAGCGGAAG
>ERZ724526.538-NODE-538-length-21649-cov-4.819996_pt1 | contig 21649 bp, 20 predicted proteins | sample MGYA00376059_ERZ724526 | MGnify/ENA primary metagenome ERZ724526 (study PRJEB28724, sample SAMN07190883) | activated sludge metagenome | isolation source: activated sludge of sewage treatment plant in Hong Hong | place: Hong Kong | collected 2016-03-17 ...
GCATTTAGTTGAAAATTCCCTTTTGTATCTGTTGCAGCTCCTGTTTTTGATCCTTTAGTCACTACAGACGCGCCGGGGATGGGGTTGCCTTTGGTGTCCAATATAATTCCACTGAATCTACTTTGCTGATAAGTTGCCTGAATGGTATTGGTCGCTGGTCTGTATGCATAAGTATATTTTAAATACCAAGGTGTAAGATTGGGCTTAGTGCCATTCTCATTTGGATTTCCGGTGGATAAAAATAGTTTTATGTCTTTCCAGTCTTCGCCACTGTTTTGAATAACATTTGCTTTGTAATCCATCTTTATCGGGCTGCTTACATCTTTCACTCTGATATCATAAGTAGGAAACCAGCCTGCCTGTTTTACCAGGTAGCTTACTGTAAATTGAGCAGTTGCGGCTTCACTTGTATTTACAGTAACATGAATTTCACTGGTTGCTGTTTCCGCATTTTGTTTCAGGTGGGCTAATTGTTTATTTATCTTAAGTAAGTCGACATCCAGTTTTTTTAGGATGCGTGATGCTTCCATTTGTTTTTGATAAATTTCAGTAAGCCGGCTTCTTTGAAAATCGGCAGCATCTTTTAAATCAGCAGCTTTTAATCCATTGTTAGCTCCGCCAATTTGCTGGTTTTTTACCATTAAATCTTCTTCTTGTTTATATACACTGAGAATATTTTTTTGTAGTGCAATTTTTTCTAATTGCGCTTCTTTTAAATTTTCAATTTCTTTTATTTCATCCTGTTTCTGTTGCTCTTTCAGGAAGTTTTGCTGGTGTATGACAGAAAGTACGGTCACCGCGTTGTTATCAGCTTTTACCTGAATGCTTTGTTTGTCTATGGAAGGGGAAATATTGTTAAAGATCAATTCCTGTTTTCCGTTTGTAAGATTTGTTTTTGTTGTTCTTTCCACTTGTGCCCCATCCAGAAATACTGTTACTTTTTCAATCTTGGTTTCAATATTTCTTTTTGTTTGTGCTTGTGATATTCCGGCTGTTGTGATAGCGATAATTAATAAAATCTTTCTCATAAATTTTTTAGTTTACAAGAATGGATGCTTTCATTTTGATAATTGCATAAAAAAACCGGCATTAAGCCGGAGTTTTTTTGAAAGTCAAATTTGAAGTATTAATAATTTAAGTGATTAATTGAACAACAGGGTTTTTTATTACTTCCCACTTTATTTTTTTTACTCTTTTTAAATCTCCGATAACTCTTATCTGTTTGTTGTGCCATTCATTTTTCCATTCATTCAATCCTTCAACAAAATAAACACCAACATTTTCAGCCATTATTGCGGGTCTTCCTTTGATATTTTTAGCATTGCCTATAATGTCAATTTTCCTTTCAGTTTTTTCCCTTCTCACTGCTTTGCAATTTTACGAATACAAAAACGGTCGCTTACAAAAATATTGCCCATATTATCAATGCTTAGTCCGGCTACATACCTAAACATGGCTTTGGTGCCCACTGCATCTCTAAAATCTTCCGTTTCGTTTCCGGCTATGGTGGTTACTACGCCGCTCGGTGTGGCTTTACGTATTCTGGTGTTTTCGCCTATTATCAAATTATCGTCTTTATCTACTGCCAATGCATTGATGCGCATAAACCTTGCTGCTTTACCTGTTCCATCATTGGCACCTGCGGGCCTGAGGCCATCAAAGTCACCAACAAAATTGCTTACTACTCCAGCAGGAGTAATTTTTGCAACACAATTCCCCCTGCCACCGTTTTGGGCTACATAAATATTTCCTTTGCTATCCACTGCTATGGCCCGGGGTTCTCTAAGGGTGGCATTTTTTCCCAGCCCGGGTTTAAAATCACCACCTACGCCATCGCCTGCTAAGGTTGTTACTTTGCCTGTGGTACTTATTTTTCTGACGGTAAAGTTGTAAGAGTCGGCTACATAAATATTGCCTTCTTTGTCAATACATAACCCCGTGGGGTTGTAAAAACCTGCCTCTAACCGGTTGCCATCATCTTTCCCTTTATAACCTTCGTCGCCTGCAAATCTTTCCACTTTTTTATCGGCAGATATTTTATAAATAGAATGGTCTCTGCCGCTCGCTAAATATATATTACCGTCTTTGTCCACACATATTCCATCTTGCCCGGGCAGGGCAGCAAGGCCAAGGTCGTTGTAATTGGCATCCATAGCTCCAATGCCAAACAAACTGGTAACAAGGGTAGCCGCATCCACTTTGCGTAGCACAATTTCATCTATTACGTAAAGATTATTGTTGGCATCTATGGCAGATGATTTTACTGTACCTGAAAAATGTGCTTTCTGCCCAAGGCCATCCATATTTTTGCCGTCTTCTTCCCATCCGGCAATGGTGGTTACTACCCAGGTTTGAGCTGATAGCAGATGTGGCATTAACGAAAGGATTGTAATCAACAGGGTTAAAAATTGTTTTTTCATTTTTTAGAGTATTTATTGTTTTTTGAAATATTATTGAACATATATTGCCCTGGCAAAATTTTTTCCGGAGCCATTGTAAACTTTTGTGGCCGTTCCATTTTTCCAGTAATGCCCTTGTTCCAGTGTTGGATTGTTGTATAAAAAGCCCAGGCAATAAATATCGCTGCCCTTAATAAATCCATTGGTAAGCTCGCTATTGGTAACGGCATCGCCCAGCATCGTTTTTGTACCATTTTTCCAATAGGTTGCAACAGCTTTTCCGGATGCATTTGTTTCGTAGCCCAATATATAAACATCACTTCCATTTACAAGAATGCCACCCTCTGCTGCAGCAGTGTTTGCTCCATTGGTGAGCCAGGTTATTACATCATTTTTGTAATACACTGCACGGGATAAAGTAAGCGATGGATCGTATTCGTAACCGGAAATGTAAACGTCATTATTGTGTACTGCTATGTGATTAAAATTGGCACTAAAAGGAAAATAACCGGCCACAATATGTTGTACACCGTTTTTCCAATACTTGCTTACCGAATTACCTGCTGCTGTGGTGGCTTCTCTGCCCAACACATATACATCTGAATTTGTTACTGCTATATCGTGCAGTATTGCATTGTAAGTGCCATTGGTAACATTAAAGGCAGTATCGTTTTTCCAGTATTTCGCTATTTGTATTCCGGCTGCATTGGTTTCGTATCCACAAACATAAACATCGTTACCAAAAGATGTCAATGCAAAAGCGGCTGCATCCGTACTGCCATTGGTTAAGTAATTTGCAGTTCCATTTTTCCAATAAACCGCCCGGTATTTTCCGGCGGCAGTATATTCATATCCGCAGGCATATACATCATTGCCCATTAGTATGATATCATAGGCTTCGGCATCAGATGGATGACCGGGATTGGCAGGCGACAAATCTACTTTCACTCCGTTTTTCCAATAACAGGCATACCATTCATCATTGCCATTATAAGCATGGCCGGCTACATAAATATTGGTTTCGGGTACAGTATTGTCGTTGTTATTTTTTTTGCAGGCAATAAGGCTTGTAAAGGCTGATACGAATAAAAACAAAAACTTTTTCATGGGTTTGCTTTTTTTATTTTTCATTTGGTTTGTATGGCTGCTGCACATTTATCTATATTCATTGCACCATAGTTAAACGTATGGCGGCTACCATCCTTTAGCGTTACAATACATTTTTTACTTAAAAAAGATTTTTGAATTTCTACACTTATGATGTCCTCTTTGTTTATTTCCAAAAAACCTTCGCTGCCCCATTTTACATACAAAAATTCTTCTAAAAGGCCCTTTGCGCTATAATCAAATTTTGCATCGTACAACAGCCGTTTGTTGGTAACTAATAGTTTGCCATTGAATTTTCCGCCCTTGGGTGGCTCGTAAAGAATGGTCCAGGTATCTATTTTTTGTTCATTGGGAAGAAGTGTAATATTCATTTTAGCTGTTTTTATGTGTTTTGAAAATTGATGTTTATTTTTTTTAGAAGACTACAAAGAAGAAGGCGAAGGGATCGCCTACACCGTCCGATTCTCTTTTCTTAATAATTTTAAATGTGTTGCTATTGATGATATGTGTAGTGATGCCACGATAAGCAACGGTTACGCCGGTAGAGCGTTCTGTTATTACAGGGATATTCATTGCTATACCGTCGGTATTTGTAAATACAATGGTGTATTCTCTGTTGGTAGCATCCCAGGATGCAAGAAAGTTGCCCGAGCCTTTTACTACTGTGCCATCAGCATTTATTTCGCCATAAGCAGTAGCCATCATATTTTTTCCCCAGGTAGCTTCACCGCTGGCATTGCCTTTAAGTACCGATCCATTTTGTTCGCCAATGCCTTCAAATTTTATTTTTCCATAAGTTCTTATTGCTTTGCGATCGGCTACTACGGTTTGCATACCCTCAAATGCGGCGGTATATTCTGTACCTACGCCTTGAACCAGTAAAGCCGGAACCGAATTTGTGCCAGCGCCATTGTAGATATGTGCAGCCCATGCATTTTCGCTATATGCCCTTAGTCCATATCCAAATTTGGATGCAGCAAATACACCGGCTCCAATTTCTGCAAATCCGGATAAGCCATTGCTGGTGCCATCTGCAGTACCTGTAATGGCCGATGGTATATTACTGCTGTTGATGCTTGAACCATTGCGTATAGTGCTTAATATACCGGGTGAAGCATTTGTAACATTTGAGTTAATGCGCAATGTTGGAAAACTATTGGTGCTATTAAAATTTTGCAAAGACATAACCGGTCCCGTACTTGTTACTGTATTTATTAAATCAAACACAGCAGTATTGTTAGTAACACCCGCACCGGCATAGGGTAAGCTGAAACTTCCGGGAGGGCCTTGCGGGCCAATGGGACCAGCGGGGCCTGTTAACCCAATGGGGCCTTGTGGCCCTGCCGGTCCGGTTGCGCCAATAGCACCCGTTGCACCTGTTTGTCCTATGGGCCCTTGTGGTCCAATGGGGCCTGCTGGTCCGGTTAATCCTATTGGCCCCTGTGGTCCGGTTGCTCCAATGGGTCCTTGTGGCCCTGCTGGTCCGGTTGCGCCAATAGCACCCGTTGCGCCTGTTTGTCCTATGGGCCCTTGTGCACCTGCCGGGCCTGGTGTGCCATTTACGGCATACAAGGCATAAGGCACACTCACCAATTCTGAGTTGGCCAATACACTAAAGTTGTTGCCACCTGCCGGGTCTATTTCTACTTTCAAATATTTACTGGAATTGCCCCAGTTTACGGTTGCTAAATTTCCGGTAGTGCTGATAGCGCCTGCGCTGCCAATAACAACACTAAACATTCCAATACTGCTGGTTGTTACGCTTCTGGTTTCGCTATATACAATGGCGCCGCCGCTACTGCCATCAGCCAGGCTAAATCGCAATTTAATATTGGCATTGGGTATTGCCTGCCCCAGGCTATTGCGGGCATAGGCCTGATAATTAAATTTGTTGGGCACTTGTGCATGGGCAACTATAAGTGTTGCGGCCATTATACAGGTAAGCATTATTTTTTTCATTGGTAACATTTTTAATTATTGAGGTTAAAAAAAATTATTGTTTGATGATGATATAGTTTCCGGTTTTGGTTTTACCGTTTGCAGGCTGCCAGGTTATTTTTAATGGATAAGATGCGGCCGCATATCTGTCCAAAACGAACTGATAAGTATTGAAGCCGGTATATGTTTTTTCTTCAGAAATTACACGACTGCCCTTGGCATCATAAAAATCAAAACGCAGTTTGCCCGCAGTTAAAAAACCTGCCCAAATGTTGAGTACACCACTGGTAGGGTTGGGCAAAATCTTAATTTCTCCTTGGTTGATGTTATCGTCGTTGTCTTTGAAAATTCCTTTTTCGGGTTGTAGTACGCCTTGCGAAATGATTAGGCTGCCTGAGCGTTTTTCATCAACCAGCGTAAGTTCTCCAAAGCTCCAGTCAATGGATATACTGCCTACAGTATTGCTATTGCCAGCGGCATTTGTTATTTGTTGTGCCCTGGAAGTAATTTGTGCGATTATAAAAAATAGAATAAGGCTTAATGTTTTCATCTTTGAATGTTTTCATAAATGGAATATTATTTCTTTATTTGAAAAACAAACAAACAGGTATCGGCAGTAATTAAATGGTAAACGGCAGATTAATATTTGTATCCATTGTTTTGAGCAAATACAAATGTTTTAAGCAGGATTAAAGCCGAGTCAAATTTTTTGACACAGTTGATGTTTTGCTGCGCTCTTACAATTCTAAATTCAATTTGGCCTTCTTTCAGCAATATCAATGTTTCTACCGGCTCATTTGAAGCAGGCAATAAATCAGTATTGCAATAGTTCAATTGCAGCCTGCTAAAATTTTCATACAGGTCTTTCAAAAAGTATGGACTGCTTTTCCATTTTATGCGGGATGCATTTTTTTGAATGCCGCTATTGTTTTGAAAAAAACAGGAATGGGTTCCAATGCTAATTTCTACATTGCCCAAATATTCATCCAATCTTTTGTAGATAATTTCCCAGGCCGGCTTTGTGTTCCTGTTTTGCCCACAGGCCAACAGTAAAATGGTACACAACATGATTACTGTTGCCTTTGTACGCATGGGAGCTTCTTAAAAGTATATTTTCGTTTGTATTACAAAACTTCCATCAATTTCATAATCCCGGTTTAACTCGCCTGCAGCCGATTCATATACATTTTTTAAAACGGTAGTATGTATTTTCCCTTTGATTAAATAAATGGCCCATTTAGTGTTGGTATTTTCTTCCAGTTTTTGAAGCGATGTTATTTCGGCTGCGTTGGGTGTTACTTCATTTTTTCTGAATCCATCGCCCAGGTTGTTAAAGCTGATGTCTGCTTTTCCATAATCGTACAGGGTTACAGTAGGCTCTACAGAAAAATCTTCTGTGCCTGCAATTTTAAATCGTATGGAGCTATAGCCGGTAGCTATCTTGCCGGGAATGGTAAACAGGTTGGGAATAGAAAATACGATTCTACCTGCGCCAACGCCATTGAATGTTATTAGTAAAGAAGAATCAGAAAAGGTATATCCGGTTGTAATATTTTCTGCTGATATGTCATAATACTTGCCATTCACCGAAATATTACATTGTAGTTCATTGCTCATTGTATCTGTTGGTGAGTGATGACCGGTTAATGAATCTGCTGGCTTTTTTAGCTTAGCTCCACTGTTATTACTACAAGAAATAAAAAGAATGGTTGCTAATAGGCAAAGGAAAAAGAACGGCTGTTGTTTCATCGTTAGTTTGTTTCTTCTTTGAATTTTGGTTTGCTGTATTGTAAATTAAATGTGAGTTCGTATGCCGGCATTAATGTAGCATAAGGTTTTACGGGGCGGCCATCGGGGCCGGTGGATGCAGGCCGCCATATCGTTCTCATAATAGTTAGCTTTTGTATTCCTGCGCCATATTTTGCGTCTTTTTCAAAATGTAAAAAACCTGAGTACATTATCATTTGTTGATTGAGCACCGTGATGTTGGCAGTTATCACCAGCTGCCCGTACTTATTGGGGTGATCAAAGTTTAACGAGTAGTCTTTTTTGAAGACAATAGTTTGATTTTCTTCTATCGGCGCTGTACGCATTAGCTTTTTATTATAATTTGCCCAAAACTCTATTTGCAAATCTTCGGTGTTCATTAGTAATTCGCCGGCAGTAGCTATGCGTTTTACGGAAACTAATTTTAAAACCGGCTCACTGTACAATTGCGCTACTTCAATTTTTCTTACAGGCATATTATAAAAGCCTACATATCCATCTTCGTACAATGGGGCTGTACCTTTTTTAAAATTGAGACAATTGCAGGCTGTACTGGCAATGGGCAATTCGCCTGCGGCCATACCATTGCTTAGGTTTTGCGATAACCTGCTATCTACATATTGGATAAGTGTATTGCCTAAAAAAAAGTTGAGTGCCTGCTCGCTAAAGCCCGCTTCATCCAGGTAGGGTTTTTCGGCAGTATATCTAAACCTGGTTTTGCCTTCGGTGGTTTGCCAATCGTTGCAATCGGCGCTCAATGTTATCCACTGAAGTATTTTGCGGGAGAAATAGGGGACTCCGTGGTAACTTATATCCGAAACGGTATATTCTACCCATAACCTCAGGCGTACATACTTGTTATTGGGTGTATGTAACTGTTCGGTTTGTACATACTCTGGATGAATAGATTTTATTTTAAAACTAAGCTGTGCTTGTATGCCTGTGGATACAGCCGTGCTGTCAATTTTGTGATTAATCGCAGATACTGATTTTTCAATACCTAATTTGATAAGACGGCTTAAAAAACCAAAATCAATACTGCGAAATGGAATAGCTGCCGGCCCTGCTTGCGGTGGCCCTAAGGCGGGGGAAAACTGTGCCCACGAAACTTTCATAAAGAGTAGAGATAATATGGAAAGCAAAATGGTTTTCACAAATACAATTTCGGTGTAAGTATTGATTTATTTTTTTAATTGGGCAATCAACAAACAGGCAACGGCTGTATAAATGCTGTAAATGGCGGGGTTCAATAAGTGTTTGGCTCCTTGTTTTTTGAAAGGAAATAAGTACTTTTTTTGTGTAGATTTATCAATTGAAACTAAGGAATGAAAAAGCCATTTTACCTTTTACTGATTCTTGCCTGCTGCTGCTTTGGCCACAGGGTAGCAGCTCAACCACCTCTTAATATAGATTCATTAAAAAAGGAATTGGCAACAGAAACTGTGGATGCCGCTACATTAAAAAAATACCTTGTACTGGCTGTAAGTAAATTACAAACCAATAATACTACGGCCAGACTTACCATATTAGACTGGCTGATTGATGTGTGTAAAGGGAAAAAGCCATTTGAGCAAATGGAAGCCAATGCCTATTTCTGGAAGGGAACGGTATATGAAGCAAATGGAAATAATGATAAAGCGATAGACTGGTATTTGAAATCGCTGGAGTTTTCAAAAAGCATTGGGTACGCATATATTGAAAACAATGCCAACATTGGCCTTGGTAATTTTTATTATTACAACAAGCAGTACGACAAATCGCTTCTCTATTATAATAATGTAGTGGAAGTGTCAAAAAAAAATAACTTTCCTGCAGCATTAGCATCTGCCTATCTGAATATTGCAAACGTAATTTCTTCAAAAGAAGATTTAAAAGCAAAACCCGACTATACCGAGATTGTTCGTTACATGAAACTTGCGGCAGAGGTAGCCACCCCACGCAACGATACAGCTATTTTAGTAAAAGCATTTATTGGCCTGGGTGCCCAGTACAATTTGTTGAAAGATTATGCACAAGCCGAAGCATATATGAAAAAGGCCGAACCCTTTATCGCACTTCCTGTGTGGGAGCATTTGGGGGCCAACTTTTATGGAAACCTGGGAGAAATTTACCGGGTACAAAAAAAATATCAGCCAGCCATTGATGCAGCATTAAAGGCACTGGAGATTATCAAAAAATATCCTGACCCCAATTTTCAACACGAAATTTATGGCTCCTTATCCCAATCCTACCAGGCATTGGGCGATTTTGAAAATGCTTATGAATGGCAAATGCAATATGCAAGGCTCAAAGATTCTTTAGAAGACAAAGAAAACTTTGCTACCATGGCCGAGTTGGAAAATAAATATCAACAAGCTGTAAAAGACAAAGAAATTGCAAGGCTTCAAACAGAACAACAGTTGAAACAATTGGAATTGGAAAAACAAACAGCCATTATATCGGGCAATACATTATTGGCAAAGCAAAAAGAAGATGAAATAAAGTTGCTATCGCAAAAAAAAGTTTTGCAGGATTTAGAATTGCAACAGCAAAATCAATTGCTGGCAAAAAATAAATTACAGGCAAAAGCCGATTCGCAAGCATTGCAATTAAGTAAGAACGAAGCTATTTTGAAAGGCGATCAAATAGCAGCGCAAAATAGAACCCGAAATTTTTTAATTGGCGGCATAGCCTTATTGGCCCTGCTTACTTTCTTTTTGTACCGATATTATGTAGCAAAAAAAAGAGCTTATGTGCAATTGCAGGCAAAAAGCCAGCAGATAAGGGAGCAGGCTTTGCAATTGAGTAAGCAGGCCAAGCAGATAGCACAGTTTCAAAGCCAGATGAACCCACATTTTGTTTACAATGCGCTACACAATATTCAGGGGCTGGTGCTTAACGATGAAAAGCAAAAAGCAAACAAGCAAATACAATCGTTGGCACAGCTTATGCGTAAAACATTTGCCAACGCCGAAAAAGATGACATTCCGGTAGAGGAAGAAATTACCTACCTGCATAAGTATATTGAATTTGAAAAAGCAGCTATTGATAGCAGCCTGCATTTTGAAGTAGCCGTATCTAAGGATGCAGAAGGCGCTCTAATACCTCCAATGATGATTCAACCGTTTATTGAAAATGCCATAAAACATGCTGAATTAAAAACGGTGGCCAACCCTTACATAAAAGTATTAATTGAAACCGAAAATAATTTGCTTGCCATCAATGTAAAAGACAATGGTTCGGGTATTAAGAAAGATATTTCGGCGCCCGAAAAACTTTCTCACTCCATGTCTGTCATCAAATCCCGGCTTGATTTAATTTTTAATGGTAAGGCAGATGTAAACAGCCAACCCATTTTTTCCATAAAAACCGTACCCGAGTTGGCCGAGGGAACCAGTATAAAATTTTATCTGCCATTAAATTTTTCGTACTAATGATAAAAGCCATTATTGTAGATGATGAAAAAATGAGCAGGCAAACCCTGCGTAAGTTGCTGGAGCTATATTGCCCGGCAGTGGAGGTAATTGCCGAATGTGAGCATGCAACGGAGGCCTTGGCCAAAACATCAGCATTAAAACCCAATCTTGTGTTTTTGGATGTAGCAATGCCCGGCAAAAACGGAATAGATTTTTTGCGAGACCTTGATGAAATTCCTTTTGAAGTAATATTTGTAACGGCCCACGACAAGTATATTTTACAAGCCATTCGTTTTGCGGCAGTAGATTATTTGCAAAAACCTGTAGAAGAACAGCAGTTGATTACCGCTGTGTCCAATGCGGCAAAAAGAATACATCAAAAATCTACCAACGAGCAAATGGAAACCTTTTTGTATAATATGCGCCAGCAAAGCGGGCAAAAAGAAATGCAGATATGTATTCCCAGTGTCAAGGGTTTTCAGGTGGTGGAAGTAAATCAGATTGTATGTTGCGAGGCAGAAAATACTTATACCACCCTCCATTTTGCAGATGGAAAAAAGATTTTAGCTTCTCGTCCGCTAATGGATTATGAAATCATTTTGCAGGATAGTAATTTTTTTAGAATACATAAATCCAGCCTCATCAACCTCCGCCACATTAAAGAGTATCAAAAAGGGGAGGGTGGCTTTGTAGTAATGAGCAATGGAAAATCGCTGGAGGTAAGCCGGCGAAAAAAGGAGCCATTCCTAAGCAGGATGAAGGAGATGTTTAGGTATTGAGGGGAGTTTTTATTCATTTTGAAACAGCAAAAAAAAATCCCCGCAACAAGCAGAGATTTTCTAAATGATTCATTAAACTATTTTAAGCAACAGCCTTTTTCACCAGATCTGCGGCTTCACTAAGCAGAATAGCTGATTGTACTTTCAAACCGCTTTCGTCTATTAGTTTTTTTGCTTCTACAGCATTAGTTCCCTGCAAGCGTACAATAATGGGAATATTGATATTTCCCAGATTTTTATAGGCATCAATAACGCCTTGCGCTACACGATCGCAACGAACAATGCCGCCAAAAATGTTGATAAGAATAGCTTTTACAGCGGGGTCTTTCAAAATAATTTTAAATCCTGCTTCAACGGTTTGTGCATTGGCGGTACCGCCTACATCCAAAAAGTTGGCAGGCTCACCACCGCTTAGTTTGATCATATCCATGGTTGCCATTGCCAGTCCGGCACCGTTTACCATACAACCCACATTGCCATCTAATTTTACAAAGTTCAAATTGTGTTTGCCGGCTTCCACCTCAGTTGGGTCTTCTTCTGTTATGTCGCGAAGTGATGTAAGATCCGGATGACGCATCAATGCGTTTTCATCTAGATTCATTTTGCAGTCCACTGCAATTATTTTGTCGTCGGCAGCCTTAAACAGCGGATTAATTTCCAACATAGAGCAATCGAGTCCGGTATAGGCATTGTATAAATTGGTTACAAATTTCACACAGCTTTTAAAAGCTTCGCCGCTAAGCCCCAGATTAAAAGCAATCTTTCTTGCCTGAAAGCCCTGTAAACCGCCTGCAGGATGCACCCATTCTTTAAAAATTTTTTCAGGTGTATTGTGGGCTACATCTTCAATGTTCATTCCACCTTCGGTACTGTACATAATTACGTTTTGCCCTTTGCTGCGATCCAGTAAAATGGAGAGATAGAATTCTTTTCTTTCGCTGGGGCCATCGTAGTACATATCCTGTGCTACAAAAATTTTGTTTACTACTTTGCCTGAAGGGCCGGTTTGCACGGTAACTAATGTGCCTCCCAATATTTTACTTGCAAATTCCTGAATATCTTCCAACGACTTAGCCACTTTTACTCCATTAATTCCATTTTCCTTGATAGCGCCCTTACCACGGCCGCCGGCATGTATTTGTGCTTTTACAATGGCGAATTTGCTGCCGGTTTGGGTTTTTATCTGGCGATAGGCATCTTCTGCCTCTTGCACAGTAGTACAGGCATAGCCTTCCTGAACGGGTACATTGTATTTTTTCAATAATTCTTTAGCCTGATATTCGTGAAGATTCATAAAAAAATATTTTAGAAAGTGAAATTTTTATTGATGCGGCGAAGATAAATGAAGTTCTTAGATTTTAAACAACTGGTTTTTAAGATTCACTTTCAGCCTGCTTTTTTATTCTTTCAATGAAAATTTGGAACCTATCACCATTTCCAATAAGTCATCTTTGTCTTTTTCGTTGTTATAATTGATAATCATTGTCAAGTCATATCCATTAATTAGCGCAATAAATATTTCCTGATTTAATATTGTCTTATTCTTATCGGGAGATAGTATTTTTATCTCAAGCCGGTCAAACATAATACCATCAATTCTTATGGCGCCAACGGCCTCTTCCATTTGCACATTTTTTGACTGATATGAATACCTTATGGCATCGTACATTGTCTTCACTCTTTCATCAAAATTACCATCCCGTGTATCATTCATCTTTTGCATATTTGACATAAAAGAGTTGATTTTATCTTTTTTTACACTGAGTAGGTCTTGTACATCTGAATAATTAATTTCCGTTTCGAATGCTTCTTCAATGGCATCAGCACCTTTCTTTTTTAATTTACCCATTTCTTGCTGTGTTACAATCTCCCATCCATCGGGAATGGTGGTTGTCCAGCCAATTTCATCTACGTGGTAAACATTATCAGCGCTCAATTCTCCATATTTCAATTCCTTTCTTTTTTCATAAAGTGTTTTTTCTTTCTTTTCTGTTTTACAGGAAATAATGGAAAACATCGCTAATAAAATGTACAAACTGCCTTTCATCAAATTTGTTTTTAGCAATTTATCAAAATCATTGATAAATTGTGCCGTGAGATTAAAAATTTTAATAGGCTGTCTGTTGTTTTTTTCGTGTACATCAGTAAAAAAAATAAGTCCGGTTGCAAAAAGTTGGCAGCATCGCTCATCCGGGCTTACAGGCACTGCATTTTATCATCAGGCTGCCGCTATGAATTGGGCAGCCAGAGATTCATTTGTATTGGCTCAGGCAGCAGCCGGAAATATTCCCGATTTTTTGAAAAGATTTATTCCCATAAAAATTACTGCATTCGATTCTGTTTCAAAAAGAAAATTAGAAGCTGTTTTTTATGTAGCACCCGATTATTTGAGCATAGGATCTGACCACGATTGGGCAAGAATAAACATCACACCCAAAGCAGCGCAAAAAATTGCTGATTCATTTTCCTGCTTTTTGCCTACCCGAAAAATGGTGGACGCTATTTATGCTGCGGCCAAAGTAAAACTGGAACCGGTGCCAATGTATGCCTACCGCGATAGTACGCCTACCATGTGGCAGCATCACTTGATTATCGAGGGGCAACGCAAGGGAAGAAAGGGACTGATAGCCGGCATACAAAAAGATGTGGTCATCAGCGGAAAAATATTGACTGACAATAAACCTGACCGAGTGGCAATTTATGGCTGGCACAAGCCGGATGGCAAACCTATTCAACCGCTTTATACGGGCCATATTTACTGGTGGGTTGATTATAGTCAGGGCATTCGTCTTGTGTATAGAAAAATTAAAGTAAATAACCGGTGGTTGGATTATACCGATGTACTCAAGGATGCTACACTACAAAAGCTAATTTGTGATGAATCTAATTGTGATTTTTACCGCTACCCATACTAATCAATTATTATTAACAGAATGATTACGGGAAATTTATCTTTGGCGGGTTATTTTGCAGCCCTTATTAAAAGATAAAACCTAAACAACTGGCTAAAAAATTTACATATTTATTTTTTATACTGTGTCTGGCATCTGTAACTGCATATAGTCAGGACCCAACATTGCAAAATATTGGTGGTAAATTAAAACAGTTGGGAGGCAGTTTCGGACAAAGAAGCATGATGGGCGGCGAAACGGATAGCCTGCGGCATAGAAATAAGCTGGAAGATTCTATTACCATTTCTTACCGTTATTTAGATTCTACTGTAAACTATAAACTGGACTCCAGCATTATTGACTTTACAAAAAAGTTTCCGGCTCCACCTACTCATGTTTATTTGGGAAATATCGGCAACGCTTCCCGGTCACTACTGTTTTCCCCGGTATTGTCATCTGGCTTCGATCCCGGGTTTCATGCTTTTGATGTTTACAAATGGAACATAGATCAGGTTCGTTTTTTTAATACCACTCGTCCTTATTCGGAGCTTACTTACCAGCTGGGCAGTAGGGTAGAGCAGATGATCGAAGTACTGCATACGCAAAACAGAACACCAAATTGGAATTTTTTGCTTCAGTACCGAATGATAAACTCTCCGGGATTTTTTAAGAACCAAAAAACCAGTCACAATAATTATCTTTTTACATCCAGATATCAGTCCAATAAAAAACGATATGGTGCTTATCTCGTTTTATTGGGCAACAAATTGCAATCGGGCGAAAATGGTGGTATTATTGACACTGTAGATTATTTAAATAATCCCATATATAAAGATCGGTTTATCATTCCTACAAAAATTGGGGGCACCGATTTTTTTAGCGGCAATTTTTTCAGCAATAAAATTTATACTGGAAATAAATATTCCGAATTCACTTTTTTACTTCGGCAGCAATATGATTTTGGAAGAAAAGACTCATTGGTAACGGACTCTACCGTTATTCCCTTATTTTTTCCCAGATTAAGACTCGAACATACTTTCACACTTGCTACATCTAAGTATCAGTTTCTTGATGTAGCACACAACTCTTCAGGAGGTTTTGGTTATACGCCTGACTCGGCCTGGTATCAAGACTACTATCATTATACATTACTGAGAGATACTTTTTCAGTTCAGGATAAATGGAGAAGCATCAGCAACGATTTTTCCATTTATCAATTTCCCGATGCAAAAAATCAACATCAATTTATTAAATTAGGATTGCTGATACAAAACCTGCACGGACCGTTTGCAAGTGGTACCAAAAACTTTTTTAATACGGCTGGTCATGCCGAGTATCGCAATAAAACAAAAAATCAGCAATGGGATATTGAAGCATTTGGAAAACTTTATTTCACCGGAATTAATTCCGGGGATTTTGAAGCACATATCAGTTTGCAGAAATTGCTGGGGAAAAAAGTAGGATCCTTAAAGCTGGGTTTTGATAATGCTAACCGCACGCCTTCATTTGTTTTTGACAACCGTAGTAGTTTTTATCTAATGCCATCGTCAGTCAGCTTTAAGAAAGAAAACAATACACATTTGTATGCCAATTACAGTTTACCTGCTTTCAAACTGAACCTATCAGGCCATTATTATTTAATAACCAATTATACTTATCTCAGCAATTATTATGAATTAAAGCAGGATGATGGATTGTTTAATTTGCTGCAAATAGGGCTAAATAAAATTGTAAAGCTTGGCAAAAAATGGAATTGGCATTTTGATATGTATTTGCAAAAAAGAATTGGAGATGGATCGGTGCAAGTGCCTTTAATCTTCAATAGAAACAGGATTGGGTATGAAGGCAATCTTGGGTTTAAAAATCTGGTAATAGCCATGGGGATCGAAAGCAGATTTACTTCGGCCTATAAAGCAGATGGTTATTCACCCATATTAGGCAAGTATTTTTATCAGGATAGTGTAACCATCAAAAATAAAATTCCTGATATTTCGGCCTATGTACATTTCAGAGTAAGGTCATTTAAGGCATTTATAAGAGCTGAAAATCTTCATACAGTTGAAAAAAAGCAGGGGCAGGGGTTGAGTTTTACAAATAATAGTATAGTGGCTCCCGGCTATGCCATGCCGGGTCTTCAAATCAGAGTTGGCATTTACTGGGGTTTCGTTAATTGATTGTCAAAGCTTTAAAGCTGATTTAGATCAGGTTGCAAATATTCAGGAACGGCTTATCTTTGCAAAGACTTTTATGAAAAAGGCCATTTTTACCATTGCTGTTTTATGCTACTTCGCTGCTGCCAGTGGTGTGATTATCAATTCGCACTATTGTATGAAGAAGTTGGTTTCTGTGGAGTTGTTTGGCAGCCAGCAAGATGTGTGCAGTAAATGTGGAATGGATACACATGAGTTTAGTGGGTGCTGCCACGATGTGGTGAAAGTAGTAAAGCTCGAACAAGATAAAAATCGTTTTTCTACACCCAATTATGAGATACCTGCACTTGAGCAGGTTATCGTTGCCCCATCCGAATTTTTAATTACTCCTTTCTTAAATAATAAAACAGAATTATTTATTCAACATCATACGCCACCACTGTTATCGGAGCAGGATACTTACCTGCAGCTTGGCGTTTTCCGAATCTGACAGATTAATTGATATTCCATGCAACGCCGGAAAGCCGGTATGCGTTTTCTTTAGAGAATCATTCAATTTTAAAAATAAAAAAATTAATAAGATGAAATCAATTAAAATATTTTCAGCATTCTTTTTTATGATGTCAATGAGCACTGCTTTACTGGCTCAGGACAAAACTGAAACATTTACAGTAAATGGCAATTGCGGAATGTGTAAATCAAGCATTGAAAAGGCTGCAAAAGCTGCCGGTGCCACTACTGCCGAATGGAACAAGGATTCTAAAGCACTTACTGTTACTTACAACAGTACTTCTACCAATACAGCTAAAATTCAACAAAAAATTGCTGATGTAGGTTATGACAATGTGGGCTTTACTGCAACAGTAGATGCTTACAATAAACTTCATGGTTGTTGCAAATACGAAAGAAAAGAATTGAAAGCAACAACTACATCCACTACATCTACAAAAGCATCTTGCTGCAAGGGCGGAGAAGAAAAATGCAACCACGATATGGCAAATAAGGCAGATTGCTGTAAGGACGGCAAATGCACCAAAGAAGGTCATAATGGTAAAGATTGCTGCAAAGACGGAAAATGCACCAAAGAAGGACATGAAGGAAAAGGCTGCTGCAAAAAAGCAGAACAATAATTTCCAACAGGATTAGTTTCTAAGGTTGGCTCGTTGGTTATTGTTTTTACTTTTCATTTTTGATGATTGAAATGTATTGCAGACTTACGAGTCAACTTTAATTGTAAAAATTAATTTGCAGCTAAGAATTACATATCTTCTTTTCTTTTTGTTTTTGTTCAAAGGATTGCAATCTACGGCACAAACAAAATACGGAGATCAGGCTCCTGAAATTGCTTTACCTTCTGTAAACGGAGATACACTTCGGTTATCAGAACTAAAAGGCAAAGTCGTATTGCTTGATTTTTGGGCGTCTTGGTGCGGGCCATGTCGGGTTTCTAATAAGGAACTTGTAAAGATTTACAATAAATACAAGGACAAAGGGTTTGAAATATTTGGCGTGTCTTTGGACGATAATAAAAAAGACTGGCTGCGTGCTATTAAAAATGATAGAATAAAATGGTTGCAGGTGATGGATAACGGTGGGTTTGCTTCTACAGTAGCACAGCGCTGGTTCATCTATGCTATACCTACTTCTTTTTTAATAGATAAATCAGGCAAATTAATAGCAATGGATCTTTCCGGAAAAGGACTTGAAAAGGCCTTGAAGGAATTGTTGTAATTCATTTTTTTACAATCTACACTAATCTTTAGGTTCGATAACTTATTCTTAAACGGAATATGATTTTTCTTTTTTTTTGAAAAATCTGTTCTTTCAATATGTTGAATATGAAACAAAATATTAAATATATTTTTTTATTCTTATTAATCATTGCTGTAGATAAGCCATTACTGGCACAGCACATTAAAGATACAAGTGCTACCACCTTTGTAGCCGGTGCCTGTGATATGTGTAAAGAGCGTATTGAAAAGGCTGCTATGGAAAGAAAAGGGGTAAAGAAGGCAAGCTGGGATGTAGATTCTAAAATGCTGACCGTTACTTTTAATCCTAAAATCATTACGGTTGAAAAAATTTTGTGCCGTGTTGCAGACCGCGGACACGATAATAATTTTGAAAAAGCAAAAGATGCTGTTTATAAAGAATTGCCTGAATGTTGTCATTATAGGGATGCTATAAACGAAACCACACATGAAACAACGGAACAGCCCGCAATTGCATTGACAGAAAATCAGGTAATCAAAGGTGTAGTACTGGAGTCAACAAAGCTGGGAGAATTTCATCCATTGAGAGGTGCTTCAATAGTATGGCTGGGTACAAATGATGGCGTGGTAACCGATTCATCAGGCGTGTTTACCATCAAAGCAATTAAAGCAAATAATCAGCTGGTGGTAAGCTATACCGGATATGTAGGCGATACACTTACCGTAACACAAACGGAAGGTATAAAAGTAATTATGGCTACCGGCAAACAGTTAAATGAAATTATTGTTACTTCAAGACAGCGTTCTACTTATTTATCATCATTGAATCCCATTCGCACACAGGTAATGACCGAGAGAGAATTGTTTAAAGCAGCCTGTTGTAACCTGAGCGAAAGTTTTGAAACCAATCCATCGGTGGATGTTTCATACAATGATGCGGTAACCGGTTCCAAGCAAATACAACTATTGGGCCTGAGTGGCAACTATACACAGCTTACAGTAGAAAATCTGCCCGGCCCCCGGGGGTTGGCTACTCCATTTGGTTTAAATTTTATTCCCGGTCCTTTTGTTGAATCAATTCAATTGAATAAAGGTGTAGGCTCTGTTGTTAATGGATTTGAAAGCATAGCCGGACAAATAAATGTAGAATTAAAAAAACCGGAAACAGCTGAAAAACTTTATATCAATGGCTATATAAATGATATGGCAAAAACCGATTTGAATCTGGTTTTGACAAAAGAACTGGGCCCTAAATGGAGTACAGCACTGATGCTGCATGATAATTTTCAAACCAGGGCAAATGTAGATTATAATAAAGATGGGTTTAGAGATAATACAACCGGTAATCTGTTTACAGCTTACAACCGCTGGAATTATCACAGTGCCAAAGGATTTGAATCACAGTTTGGATTTAAAATATTGTTGGACGATATCACTGCCGGACAAACCAGCTTCGATCCTAAAAAAGATAAACTGACTACTAATAGCTATGGCCTCGGTATTGAAACTAACCGATACGAAGTATTTGCAAAGGCCGGATATGTTTTTCCCGGCAAAGTATATAAAAGTGTGGGTTTGCAATTATCTGCCTTTACGCACAAGCAAGATGCTTATTATGGATTGACAACCTATAATGGCAAACAAAATAATTTTTATGCCAATCTGATTTACCAGTCAATCATTGGTTCTACGATGCACAAATTCAGAACGGGTTTAAGTTTTATTTCTGATGGATACAATGAGCTTTTCAAAACAACAAGATTTACCAGAACTGAAAGTGTTCCGGGAGGATTTTTTGAATACACATTTACGCCGGTTGATAAGTTTAGTGTAGTGGCAGGCATAAGAGGAGATTATAACAGTGTATTTGGTTTCTTTGCTACACCTCGCTTGCACCTGAGGTATGAGCCTGTAAAAGGAACTACCATACGCCTGAGTGCAGGACGTGGACAGCGTACCGCAAATATTTTTGCAGAGAATAATAGTGTATTTGTAAGTTCCCGTGCACTCAATATCATAGGCGCATCTTCGGGCAAGGCTTATGGGCTTAACCCTGAAGTAGCCTGGAACAAAGGCATCAGTATAGATCAGAAGTTTAAGCTATTTCATCGTGGTGCAAATCTTGCTTTTGACTTTTTCAGAAACGATTTTGATCAGCAGGTAATTGTGGATATAGAAGACCCGAGAGAAATTAATATTTATAACCTGAATGGAAAATCTCATTCCAATAGTTTTCAGACCGAAATGAATTTTGAGCCCATTAAAAAAATGGAAGTGCGTTTGGCTTATCGTTTGTTTGATGTGAAAATGACTTACGGTAATCAATTGCTGCAAAAACCATTTACGGCGAAGCACCGTGCTTTTAGTAATATCGGTTATGAAATCAAAGGATGGAAATTTGATTATACAATCAATTATAATGGCTCAAAGCGAATTCCTAACACGGCTTCAAACCCGGTAACGTTTCAACGTCCGCTTAGTTCGCCTGCTTATGTATTGATGAATGCACAGATCAGTAAAACAGTAGGTAAAAAGCATCCGGTTGATTTATATGTAGGAGGGGAGAACCTTACCGATTATATGCAAAAGGATGCCATCATAAGTGCGGGTCAGCCTTTTGGACCTTATTTTGATGCGTCAATGATTTGGGGACCGGTTACAGGCCGTATGGTCTATTTCGGGTTTAGATATAAAATTAAATAAAGAAATTATTTTCGTTTGGTTGCAAAGCGAAATGAAATACCAATAGCGGCATACCAATCGGTAGCAGCTTTTGAAAGTCCAAAACCGGTTGAAAAATCCAGTTTGGTATTTTCTGAAAAATAACAAGCCAGTCCTCCGTCAACAGCATGTTGCGGGGGACTTTCTTTTGACAGGGCTCCAAAGGCTTCAACATATCCGTACCATTTTTTACCCAGATTAAAACCCGGCGCAATGCTATAAATCCAGGAAGGTGTTTTTGAAAATCCATCCCATTCGGCACCTACATTGTAGCCCAGTCCAATATTTTCTGATAAGGTATGTTGCATGGTAAATCTAAAATTAGGTGCCCATTGTTGGGTATGAAATTTTTTACTACCCAGTTTGGATGGCGCCACATGAAAGATGAATGAAGTTTTGGGCAACAGGCCTTTCTCTTCCCACAGGGCAAGTTTGCCGCCAATTTGAACCGGAACTAAGCCGGTCAGCATCTCGCTGCCATTGGGAATGATTACAGGCGTTTCTTCAGTAGTAAAAGTTGTTATCAATCTGAGTTCAAATCGTTTTGATGCACCATATTTCCAAAGTATGGTAGGATGTAACAGAGATGACAGTTCGCCATCCTGTTCTACGTTCATTCCCCATTCCGATTGTATCCATCCTTTTTTTACGATAAAGGGGCATTCGGTCTGGTCGGGTCGGTCTGTTTCCATGCGGCCGGTTTGCTGGGCATTGCAGGCTACAGAAATCAAAAGAGCGAAAACTGTTACGATTATTATTTTAGTCATTTAAAAATAAAAATTTAGGCTAA
>ERZ724526.539-NODE-539-length-21607-cov-4.277144_pt1 | contig 21607 bp, 17 predicted proteins | sample MGYA00376059_ERZ724526 | MGnify/ENA primary metagenome ERZ724526 (study PRJEB28724, sample SAMN07190883) | activated sludge metagenome | isolation source: activated sludge of sewage treatment plant in Hong Hong | place: Hong Kong | collected 2016-03-17 ...
GCTCCGTAACAGACCCCCAGGAGGGGTATTTTTCCCCGCCATTGGCTGAGGTCGACCTGCGGCGCGTGCTCATCGCGAACAGAGGACGGGCTACCCGAAAGAATGACACCCTTTATGGATGGATCAAGGGCAGGTACATGATGAAACGGATGAATTTCGCAGTATACATTCAGTTCACGAACCCTTCGGGCGATCAACTGGGTGTATTGCGATCCGAAATCAACGATCAGGATCGTTTGGTGCATGCGCAAAATTAACAAAAGAACGGCGTCGGATTTTCAGTAATCTTTGGATCTATTGACATCTTTCCATGTTGAAATTGAACCACAAATTCACCTCGAAACCCAAATAATGAAACACCTTTACCTGGCAAATTGGGTTCACAACCAAACACCACGAGACAATGGTAAAATGCATCCGTACTGGCCCGCTGGTTGAATTCGGGGCCGCCTGGAAGTTGTTCTTAGGCCTCTTGCTGTCGGTGTCTCTTACGACCGGGGTCAGCGGGCAAACTGTTCCCAGGCCGGATCATGTGGTGATTTGCGTTCTGGAGAACCATGGTTACTGGTCCATCGTCGGGTCGCCGTATGCACCGTTCATCAATGGTCTGATTGGTCGCAGCGCCTTGTTGCAGGAATATTATGCGTTGACCCATCCTTCCCAACCCAATTACATCATGCTCTATTCCGGGGATGCACAGGGAGTATCGGATGATTATCTTCCTTCGGGAACACCCTGGTCGACACCCAACCTGGGATCCGCTCTGTTACAGAACGGTTTTACGTTTGTCGGCTATTCCGAGGATTTGCCCGGACAAGGTGCCTTGGACGAGGTGTCGGGCGGATATTATCGGAAGCATTCACCCTGGGTGAATTGGCAGGGAAACGGAACAAATCAATTGCCCATTGCCTGCAATCAGCCCTTCTCAGCTTTTCCGGTGGACTATCATTTTCTCCCAGATGTATCCTTCGTGATTCCAACGGTTGACCATGACATGCACGATGGGACAGATCCGCAGCGTATACAAACCGGAGACGACTGGGTGCGGGACCATCTTGAGGCCTACATCGATTGGGCAGATCAGAACAACTCCCTATTTATCCTGGTATTTGATGAGGATGACGACCTGAGTCAAAATCATATCCTGTGTCTATTTCATGGACCGATGGTCCAGAACGGGGTTTATGGAACCAATGGCCATCATCACTACGATCTCCTGAGGACCCTGGTCGATATGTATGATCTCCCGGATATCGGAGCAAGCGCAGGCGCTGAACCCATTGATGAGATCTGGCAGCAGGCTACCTCAACTTCCTTCAACTCCACCCCAGGGAGCAACTTTGTGCTTTGGCCTAATCCAGGCATGACCACACAGGGTTTCGAGATTTCTTCAGCCAGCGGGTTTAGAAGAGGGGATGTATTGATCGTTCGCGATGGATTGAGCAGGGAACTATACCGGCAGACTCTTGATACGGATTCAAAGAGGTTGCAAGTGTCAAGCGATGCTCTTGCCCTGCAAACAGGTCTCTTTTTCGTGGAGTTGTGGTCAGGCGGAAGTCGGCTATTTACTTCGAAGTTGGTCCGACACTAGACCAAGTTTGCTCAGCAAGGCTTTACAAATTCCACTTATCATTCTTCTTGGCAATTCTTAGGGGTTCTCCCCGATTTGGTTGTTTTCAATTTTAGCTTATTATTGGTTCGGAGTACTGCGAATATTCTGAATCAGTTATGCCGAATAAACCTACGCGCTGGGGTCGGGCGCATTGGAGTGCGTTGTTGCTCCTTCCTGTTTTGCTTTATTGGCTGGTTTGGCTGACGTCCAACCTGGCTAATGACGATTCTCAGGAACGGGTTGTGATGTTCTATTCCATCATCCCTCGAACGATCCTATTCATTCCGGTACATCTGATCGTACTCCTCCTTACTTCCGCTGCGTTATCCTTCGCGATCAAAGAGAAAATGGTACGACGGATTCGTTGGTATAAGACACCCAAATACCTTCAATTCCTCATACTCGTTTCCGGAGTCTTGTTGTTTACCTGCGTCTTGCAGTTCATGATGTAATCAATAGCAGATCAGGTTCAGGCTCTTTTTCAACGGATCCATGTGTTCCAATAGGTCCATCGGATGTTGTAAATCGCCGCTGCCGATAAAACCCAGTATATTATCGTGACGTTCCTGGAGTGTTCCATTTGGGAAGATCCTATCCCGCACTTTCCGAATCACCTGAACCGACTGGTCTTCGGACCGCTTCTGTGACTTTTTCCATTTCTCTTCCAGCTTGTCGATCGCTTGCAGCATGCGGACCTTTTCCGCTCTCCCGGCGTCGCCCAACGTTTTATCCGTTGCTTCCATGAATCCGGTCAATGCATCCATTTCAAGCGTCGTTTGTTTTCGTGCCTGATCGAAAACCTCAGTCGTGATTCCGCGAGCGTTCATCCAGCGGGCAATCAATTCATCCGGCTTCTCCAGCCAGTCTTTTCCGGCAAAGCCCATGCGTCGGAACTTCTCGTACAAATTGTTGTCCACCAAGACAGCATGTGCACGCGGGAGGAGCACCGGGAATGGAATGTCGTGCAACTGAAAGACACCACGCAGTTGAAGCCAGTAGACCACTTCCGCGGGGCCACCGATGTAGGCTACATTCGGGAGTATCGACTGTTGATACAAGGGTCTCAGGACCACATTCGGACTGAACCGTTGCGGAAAGGCTTCGATTTCGGCACTCAACTGTTCGGGTGTCCAGTTGAAACGTTCGTCGGGTGTACGGAAACCGCCGGGGACCGTGTCGATGCGCAAGCGAAATTGTTCACCGAGGTAGAACAGATTGACCGATCGAATCGATAAGGGGAGCGAACCATGAGTGGACAACTCCTCTTCCAGTCTCTTCGCCGCCTGTGGTGCTTCCTGACGGGTAATATCGCGTTGCATGACCGGTATGAAGGATCGTTTCAAGGCCGCTGCGTCCGGATCAATCATCAGGAGACCAGCCTTGCCGAACCACTCGTGGATCAATTTCCGGGTTGCCAGTGAAAGCGTATATTCACTTTTGTACGCGTTGAATACATCAGCCAACAACTTATCGATTCCTGGTCGGGCCCCAAGATCGGTTTTCAATTGTTCCAGCATTTCCGGAAGCCCCTTGCAGGAAATTCGTCCGGTGGGCCCGGATTGTTCGGTCAGCCAGGTGTAGGTTTTTCCCGCCACCTGAAGTTCCCGGACTTCCTGCAAGTCATGGTCTTCGGAAGCCAACCAAAAAACCGGAATAAACCGATGTTGTTGTTGCACTGCATTCAACTGCTTGCATAGATTCAACGTTGAAAGGATCTTGAAGACTACATAAAGCGGTCCCGTTGCCGGGTGCAACTGCTGCCCGGTCGTGATCGTCCGCGAGTCAGGTGAAGAAAGCGCTTCCAGATTGTCTTTTACAGCTTCAGAGATGACAGTTCCGCTTTCTTCCAGTTCACGGTATTGGGCTGTAAGGGTGTTGAGCAGGAGTTTGCGGTCGAACTTTTCCCATTCAGCATCCTGTGCAACCTGCAGCAGGCCCTGGAGATCCGGTTTTGGCAATTGGAAATGATCAAGCCATTGACGCTGCTCGATAAAATCAATGAAAATAGAAGAAAACAGACCGGTTTCTTCCAGGGGTAGTGCGATACTTGATATCCCGTTCATATTTGGTGAACTCAAAGGTAAGGATTGCAAGCATGAAGGAATTTCGGACAGCATTCTCGTTTAACGACCATTTTTTGACATTTACCGAGTAAAGGGAATCGATTACCGATTCAGGACAGTATTTCGGTACTTTTTAGCTATATTTGATTAACTAAGCTGTTGCCACTGGAGTCTGGCAGATTCTGACGGACTACCACTTGGATTTTCCCCTCACCGAAAAGTGAGGTTCGTGACATGACGCACACACACGCTCAAATCTCCAAGAGGAGTGTATTGGCTATTGCCATCCTCTTCGCAGTGCTTTCGATTTCCATTGGCCGTTCAACGGCTCAGGGAGTCAGCACTTATACCTTCTCGACTGCTTCCGGCTTTGCCCTCGACCCCCTCCCGGGTAGCTTTTCCATGCTGATCGGACCGGGACAAGATGATGTATCCAGCTCTGTAACGTCGATCGGATTTACTTTTGAGTTCGACGGATCCTATTATTCCAACTTCTCGGCTAATAGCAATGGACTTGTTTCCCTCGGAACTACTGCCGTGAGTACTTCCGGATTGAATCAGCTTAGCAATGCATCGATCAATCCCAAACTGGCACCTTATTGGGACGATCTCACTACCGGTACGAATGGGTATGTGGTCACCTGGCTGGCCGGTACGGCTCCCAACCGTCGGCGTGTTGTAGAATGGCAGGTGACCGTTCCCAAAGGACTTACTAACGCTGCCGGTGCGAAGTTCCAATTGTGGATCCTCGAAGGTACCCGACAAGTCCGATTCGTTTACAGTTCGGGGATCAGCGCCAATTTGGGCCAGTATTCGATCGGGTTGTCCGGAAGCAGCGGTGGATTTCATGCCGTAACGGCGTCGAATAACACTAGCAGCAATTCGGTGGTAAAGGATAATAATACCACTGCCATGAACAGTGGCCGTACTTACCTGTACACACCTCCCTCCTTGTTATCCGGTTGTGTCCTTAATGCTACTCCTGCGAATGGAAGTGAAGGCGTCAGTCCGATTACGCAGTTAACATGGCAGGCGAACTATGGCTCTCCTGCCGCTTACAACGTTTATTTTGGTACTACCACTTCTCCTCCCCTGGTTTCCGCTGCTCAGGCAGGCACGACCTATTCGCTTCCGCAGCTTTTGCCCAATGCAACCTATTACTGGAAAGTTGAACCGATCAATGCGCTCGGGACCAATACCACCTGCGCCGTAAATTCCTTTCAAACGAATTATCTTCTGACCTACTCTCCTGTTTGGTCGGACAATATCGGTTTCAACTCCATCGCTTCCACCGGCAGCTCCGTTGCCAGTTGGCGTAATGGCTCGAATACGGACGATAACCTGAGTCAGGCGATCCCGATCGGCTTTAATTTCACTTACCAGAAGTCGTCCTTTAATTCGTTGCTGATCTCAACCAACGGATTCATTACGCTGAATACGGCTACGACAGCTACGGGTGGCGGACCTGGCGCGTATGGCTATTTCAATTCCAATCTCACCAATGGTGACCCTGCAAATAATTCACCGTTGATCATCGCGCCATTGTATGAAGACCTGGTTTGCCAGGGCAATCCCGGAACGCTTTCCAGCCTAAGCAGTTCTATTCATTACATGGTGAACGGAACGGCACCCTACCGGTCATTGACAATCGAATGGACCGGCATGGAAGTCTATAATAACCCGGGACCTAATCTCAATTTTCAAGTAACTCTCTTTGAGACAATCGGCGAGATTGAATTTACCTATGGTAATATGGAGGCTTTCAATGGAACCTCCACCTACTCTTATAGTTCCTCCATTGGATTGAATGCGATCTATGTTTCCAATCCGCCAGTGGTTGGCGAGTACTTTGTACAACAGCAGACCAATTCCGAGAGCTTTTCAAATACTCCTGCTAATTCGCTCAATGTCCTGCCCAAGTGTCATTCGTCAATCCATCTTTACCCGGTTTCCGGTGCTATCATCCCTGTCGTAGCAACTGTCCCTGATAACGATGAGTCTGCTTCCGCGATCGGCGTCCTCGTAAATCCCTTCCCGTGTACGGAATTGTGCGCTACCTATTTTTCATCACAAAACGGTACGCCTTCAGGTTTGGGAACCTGTTCCGGAAATGCGGATGATGATGTCTGGTTTAGCTTTACCGCTACAAACGCGCAAACGACCATCCGCGTCGCGGGCGGAGCGGACTATGACCCGGCCTTCGAGTTATGGAACGCAAACCTTTCCATCAGATTGAATTGTCGTGACACGAGCGGTGCTGGCGCTATGGAGTTGCTATCGCTATCCAACCTGATCGTTGGCGATACTTATTATTTGCGTGTCTATCATAAACTAAGCGGTTCCGGTCTGACGGGGCAGTTTAGTTTGTGCATCTATGCAACTCCGCCGCCACCGGGCAACGATGAATGCAGCAGTGCAGTTTACTTATCAGTCAATCCTACTTGTATCGGAATAGCGGGCACCTCTACGCTGGCAGCCACTCCAAGTACCGGAATTCCGACGTGCAGTGTTTCCGGAACCATTCCGGATGATGACGTTTGGTATTCCTTCAAGGCGCAGAATCCGGTTTGTTACATCACTGTCCAGGGCGGTTCGGGATTCAATCCGGTTGTTCAACTGTTTTCAGGATCATGTGGCAATCTTCAGTCCTTACAATGCGCCAATTTTACAGGTTCCGGTCAAAGTGAGACGATCACTGCATCCGGTTTGACAATTGGGGCGACCTATTTTGTCAGGGTCTACCACGCGGCCAGTGGCTCGGGAAGCGGAGTGTTTTCAATTTGCGTTTACTCTCCTCCACCTTCCTGCACCGGAGGTTACATCCCTGCGAATGCCACCCAGAATGTCCCGGCATCCGGTACACAGTTACGTTGGAATAAGGCGAGTAACACCAACTCGTATAAGGTCTATTTCGACATGGTCAACCCTCCGGTAGCTATGTTGGCTCAGGTGGCGGATACATTTGTTTCGACCGGTGCATTAACACTGGGAGCCTCCTACTATTGGATGGCTGTTCCGGTCAATGCCTCCGGTGATGCAACCGGTTGCAGCCCGGTTGTATTTGCCACGGACCCTACCGGCGTCCCGATGCGGTTGTCGACTTACCTTCAAGGCTATTACCTGTCCGGAGGAACCATGATCGCGGCGGTTGACGCAGGTGTCCTGGATACGATCGCCGATACATTATCGGTAAGTGTCGCTGCAAGCACACCGCCTTATCAGATCGTCGGTACCAGCAAAGGACTGCTAAGCACCCAGGGTATTGCCTATTTCGATATCCCGCAGCCCTGTTTTGGCTTAGGTCAGTATTATTTGGTGTTGAATCACAGGAATCACCTCGAAACCTGGAGTGCACTTCCTGTTCAATTCGATTCGGAAGATTCACTTTATGTTCTATCGGATTCTCCCTCCCGGATACTTGGTGGCAATGTAATCGAAGTCGAACCAGGATATTGGGCGATGTTCGCCGGTGATATCAATAAAGACGGGCTGATTGAATCCACCGACTATAGTGCAGTCGAGAACGCCGCGATCCAATTCCTTTTCGGTTATGAGCCGACGGATCTGAATGGGGACGGATTGGTAGAGGCTGCGGATTATTCTTTGGTTGAGAATAACAGCCTCTTGTTCTTGTTCACCATCACTCCGTAGATCGCATCAATCCTGTTCGTGGTAATCAGGGCGTTCTCCCTGATCCTGTTCGTTCGCGCCGGATTCTCTGGCTTCAGCGTTTTGTTCATCCAGGGTCCAGGTATCGGTTGTCGTGGTCCTCAACCAGACTTTCCCGGACATTCTGAAGATTTCTGCATGGATCCCGAACTGACTACGGATCTGCTCTTCCAATTCCCGCACGGTTGTCAGGCCGGTCAGGTGAATCTGACCAGCGGTCGGATCTGAATTCAAATCGCTAAACCGTTTGTGTGCATCCACCCTGTTCTCCGGTTTGATGGTTGCTCCGCTTTTGACCTTGAAGAATTCGATCTTCAGGAATGGAAACCGTTTTTGAAACTGTTCTTGAATACTGCCGATGGTCAAATCTGGTGCGATGCGGATATCCATGCTATCTTGTATTAACTGAATATCGAAGTACGCCAGAATCCGACCATTTTTGAATGACCGTTATCAGCCTAAGTTCAGATGTAAATCAGCGATCCTGACAAGCTGACTTTCCGAACTTTGCTTTCCCTGACAATGTTGCAGTAGATTTGACATGATCTTGCGTTGGCTCCCAAATTGATGCAGCGAGTTTGAATAAGACAGCTATGAATCTGAATAATTTCACCATCAAGTCACAGGAGGCTTTGCAACAGGCTCAGCAAATCGCTGCAGGTCTGGAACAACAGTCCATTGAACCGGCTCACATCTTTCAGGGAATGCTGGAAGTGGACGAAAACGTGATCCCGTTCATTCTAAAGAAAATCGGCATAAAGCCGGACCATCTTCAAAATGCTACGGATACGCTGGTTCGTTCGTACCCGAAAGTCAGTGGAGCGCGTCAATATCTTTCTGATGAAAGCAATAAGCTTGTACAGAAAGCCATTTCAACTGCCAAGACCCTGGGTGATGAGTACGTTTCCCTGGAGCACCTGTTTGTCGCGCTGCTGGGAATCCGTGATCGGATGTCTGGTATTTTGAAAGATGCGGGTATAACCGAAAAGGAGACCATGGCCGCCATTCGGGAACTTCGGAAAGGCAACAAGGTGACCTCCGCCAGTGCAGAAGAAACGTATAATTCTCTGAGTAAATACGCCCGGAACCTCAATGAATTGGCGCGTCAGGGAAAGCTTGATCCGGTCATCGGGCGGGATGAAGAGATCCGCCGAGTCTTGCAGATCCTTTCCCGACGCACGAAAAACAACCCTATCCTGATCGGCGAACCTGGTGTAGGTAAAACAGCTATTGCTGAAGGCCTCGCCCACCGGATAATCAACGGAGATGTTCCGGAGAACCTGAAGAGCAAGCAGATCTACTCGCTTGACATGGGCGCACTGGTGGCAGGCGCAAAATATAAGGGTGAATTCGAAGAACGCCTGAAGTCGGTAGTAAAAGAAGTCATCAGTGCCGAGGGAGAAATCGTCCTGTTCATCGATGAGATCCATACGCTGGTCGGAGCAGGCGGTGGCGAAGGCGCCATGGATGCCGCCAACATCCTCAAGCCTGCGCTCGCGCGCGGGGAGCTAAGGGCCATCGGAGCAACCACCCTTGCCGAGTATCAGAAGTACATCGAAAAGGATAAGGCGCTGGAGCGCAGATTCCAGAAAGTGATGGTCGAGGAACCTTCCTCCGAGGACGCCATTTCGATCCTGCGCGGACTCAAAGAGCGCTATGAGACCCACCACAAAGTCCGAATCAAGGACGAGGCGATCATTGCTGCGGTGGAATTGAGCGAACGCTATATTTCCGATCGCTTCCTACCCGATAAAGCCATTGATCTGGTCGACGAATCAGCGGCCAAGCTTCGTTTGGAAATTGATTCCGTACCGGAGGAGCTGGACGAACTCAACCGCAAGATCATGCAACTTGAGATCGAGCGGGAAGCGATCAAGCGGGAAAAAGATGAGCGAAAGCTTCAGGAACTCAACGAAGAAATCGCCAACCTGATCGAGGCACGGACCCAGATCCGCGCAAAGTGGGAATCAGAGAAGGGTGTCGTTCAGGGGATTCAGCAAACCAAGGAGCAGATCGAGCAACTCAAACTGGAAGCGGATCAGGCCGAACGGGCCGGTGACTATGGCAAAGTAGCGGAAATACGTTACGGCCGAGTTCGCGAAGCGGAAGACCGTTTGCATGGTTTGGAGAAACAACTGGTAGAACTTCAGGCGGAAAAAGCCCTGATCAAGGAAGAGGTGGATGCTGAGGATATCGCCGAAGTGGTGTCTCGTTGGACGGGTATTCCTGTTTCAAGAATGTTGCAAAGTGAACGGGAGAAATTGCTCCACCTGGAAGACGAATTGCACAAGCGAGTCATTGGACAGCAGGAGGCCATCGCTGCATTGAGCGACGCTGTGCGCCGGAGTCGTGCCGGATTGCAGGATATGCGTCGCCCGATCGGCTCCTTCATCTTTCTGGGAACCACGGGAGTTGGAAAGACGGAATTGGCGAAAGCCCTTGCCGAGTTCCTCTTCAACGATGAGAATGCCATGACACGGATCGATATGAGCGAATACCAGGAGCGACATATGGTATCGCGTCTTATCGGCGCCCCTCCCGGATACGTAGGGTATGATGAGGGCGGACAATTGACGGAAGCGGTACGCCGCCGGCCCTACTCCGTCGTCTTACTGGACGAAATCGAGAAAGCGCACCCGGATGTGTTCAACATCCTGCTCCAGGTGCTGGACGATGGACGGCTGACCGACAACAAAGGGCGCACGGCGAATTTCAAGAATACGATCATCATCATGACCTCCAATATCGGTTCGCACATCATCCAGGAAGAATTCGAAGGAATGGATGAGTGGAATAAAGATGAAAAGATCGCTTCCGCCAAGCACAAGGTCTACGAGGTACTCAAAAAGAGTATCCGCCCGGAGTTCCTGAACAGGATTGATGAGGTGATCATGTTCCAACCCCTCAACAGATCCGAAGTGCGGTCGATCGTGGAATTGCAATTCCGGCAGTTGCAGCACCTGCTGGCAGCGAATGACATACGACTTGAGGCATCCGATGAAGCGATCGACTGGCTGGCACAACTGGGATTCGATCCGCAGTTCGGCGCCCGACCGTTGAAGCGAGTCATGCAAAAAAAGATATTGAACGAGCTTTCCCGTCAGATCCTGGCCGGATCGGTGAGTAAGGAAGATACCATCCTGATCGACCTTTCCGATAAGCATGAGTTTTTGTTCCGCAACCAGGGAAAGGCGATTGAAGCCTGAGACCAGGAAGTTTTAAAACAGTTCACAGCCCGGACAAACTAACTTTGTGCGGGCTGTGAACATTTATTCTGTCATCGTTGTTCGATAGACCATCCGTACCTTTGTTGACCCATCGTCCCCAATGAAAAAGTATCTGTACACACTCGTTTTTCTGTTGTCGGTTTCTTCAGTCAGTACCGGCCAGATTTCTTCCTGCTGTCAAAAAAGCGCCGAAGCGGAATTTTCCGCCCTGGCCATGAATGAGCGGTTCGCTGCCGCACACCTGGCTCCCGAAGCCTTTGTTTTGGAGAACAGATCCGGTTCTTCCATCGAGTTCCCTTGTCTTGATGGGAAATCGGGTGCCGCTTACCTGATCCGTTCCATCCAACCTACCAGGAACTGGCTGCTCGTCATCCATGAATGGTGGGGCCTCAATGATCACATCCGTAAAGAGGCGGAGCAGCTGCAACAGGATCTCGTGAACGTCAATGTCCTGGCGGTTGATCTATACGATGGCCGATTGGCCGAGACACCGGCCGTTGCGCAGCAACTGATGTCGGGGCTTGAAGAAGCGAGGGCTAAAGCCATACTCAACGGCGCAATACAGTATATGGGTTCGGATGCCCGTATCCAGACCATGGGCTGGTGCATGGGCGGCGGCTGGTCATTGAAGTCGGCCCTTATGGCTGGGAAACAGTCTTCAGGTTGCGTGGTCTATTACGGTATGCCGGAGAAGGATGTAACCAGGCTAAAAAGTCTGCAATCAGATGTACTGTTTATTTTCGCTAAAAAGGATGCCTGGATCAATCAAGCTGTTTTGAAAGAATTTGAAACAAATATGAAATCGGCCGGTAAAAAGCTGACCGTTTTGAGCTATGAAGCGGATCATGCTTTCGCGAATCCCAGTAACCCGAAATTCGACAAAAAAGCTGCATCCGAAGCCCGAAAACAGGCTATCGCCTACATGAAGAAACACTTGAAGTAAGCCATGAAGTGATGCTTCAGTACAATATTATTTCTGAACAATCGCTTTAATTATCAACTTCTTTCTTGCTCAAATCACTAATCTTACTATATTTGTAATCATGCAACGCCCCTACCAACCCATCGATTGTTCTTTGTTGGATGAGCTTGAATGGCTGGCAATGCGACGTCAGCCGGTCTTGCTCTCTTACCGCGACGAACAAGATGAAGAGATTCACGGAGTAGCGCTTATTCAGGACTGGTATGCATCTCAAGGCATCGAGTACCTGGTATTGGGCGACGGTTCTGTGATTCGTATGGATCAACTGATGTCGTTGAACGGAAAGCCCGTAGACGCTTGTCCGAGTCCTTCCAACTGATTCTTCCATCCTCCGATATTCCAAGGCGCCAGGAATGGCGCCTTTTCTTTTTCCCTATTTCAAGCGGTTCATACCGCAGTTGATGTTCCGTAACTTGCAGTTTCGTTATCGTTCATGAGTGATCAGATCCATCAGGTACTGACCCGGTATTGGGGGTTTTCCCGATTTCGTCCCTTGCAGGAAGAGATCATACGGTCCGTCATGGATGGGAAGGATACGCTCGCCCTGCTCCCGACGGGTGGCGGGAAATCGATCTGTTTCCAGGTTCCGGCCATGGCCATGGACGGCTTGTGTCTGGTCGTATCTCCCCTGATCGCGTTGATGAAGGATCAGGTCGAACGCTTGAAGTCCAAAGGTATTGCAGCGGCATCCCTGGTGTCCGGAATGAGCAAAGCCGAGATCGATCTGACCCTGGACAACTGCATCTACGGAAAGACAAAGTTTTTATACGTGTCCCCGGAACGGCTCGGAAACGAACTGTTCCTTACCCGAGCTGCTCGATTTCCACTGTGCCTGCTTGCCATCGACGAAGCTCATTGCATTTCACAATGGGGATACGATTTCCGGCCGTCTTACCTGAAGATCGCCGAGTTTCGGAAGTTACACCCACAGGTGCCGGTCTTGGCTTTAACGGCAACTGCTACCCCCAAAGTACAGGACGATATTCAGGAACGTTTGGGTTTTAAAGAACAAAACGTTCTTCGCAAAAGCTTCGAACGGCCGAACCTGTCCTATGTAGTATTGGAGGAAGAAGATAAACTGGGACGCCTTTTGAAAGTAGTACGGGGAGTTCGGGGAACCGGCGTTGTCTATGGACGGACGCGAAAACGTACGCGCGAAGTAGCGGAATTTCTGCAACGGAACGGAATCAAAGCAGGCTATTATCATGCGGGACTGGAACGAAGCCAGCGGGACCGTATGCAGGACGATTGGATGAAAGGTCGTACACCGATCATTGTTTCAACCAACGCCTTCGGAATGGGAATCGACAAGCCGGATGTCCGCTTTGTCGTGCACGTGGACTTGCCTGACAGTTTGGAAGCCTACTTTCAGGAGGCGGGGCGTGCCGGTCGCGATGAACAAAAAGCCTACGCGGTGCTCCTCTTCCATCGTTCGGATGAACTTGAAATGGAACGGCGCGTGCAGCAGTCCTTTCCGGAAATGAAAACAGTCCGACAGGTATACCTGGCATTGGCTAACCATTATCAACTCCCGGTCGGTTCCGGCAAAGGCGTCAGTTTCCCATTCGATATCGTCGACTTTTGCAGGATGTATGAGCTTGAAGTGCCCGTTGTACATAGTTGTCTGACGATTCTTGGACTTCAGGGGTTGATCGCGTTGGAAGAATCACCGGAATTCCGTTCCCGATTACACGTGATGGTGCGGCCGGAAGCACTCTATGAATTCCAGGTCAAAAGCCAGGTGCACGATAAGCTGATCAAGACCATGCTGCGTTCCTATGAAGGCGTCTTCGAAGAGTACGTCCAGATCCGGGAAACGGAGCTTGCGGAGCGCTCGGGTCTGAACGTTCAACAGGTAAAGTCCTTTCTCGAACAGTTGACCAAGTTGCGATTGCTAGACTATCAGCCGGCCATTGAAGAGCCCAGACTGAATTTCATTACCGAGCGACTTGATCAGAAGGACCTGCACATCGACCGGGAGCATTTGGCGAACCGGAAGACCCGATATCTCGAACGCGCGAAAGCGATGTTGCACTATGCCACGGATCAGGAGCATTGCCGCAGCCAACTACTGCTCCAGTACTTCGGTGAAGCTGTGCGTCATCGTTGTGGTGTCTGCGATTATTGCCTTGAGCGGAACAAAGCGAATGTGAACGATCTTGAATTCGAGCGAATCTCCCGCCAGGTAGAAGAACAACTCAAACTGCGACCGATGGCTCTCCAGGAATTGGTGGATTCCATCCGTGATGCCGGCGAAGAGCAGCGACTGAAGGTCATCACCTGGATGATCGAGCACGATCAGCTTCACCTTTCGGAGGAGCAACTCCTGTCATGGCGATCGTGAACCGGAAGTTGTCGAAGGATTTTTATCGCCGAAGCGACGTCGTTGGCATTGCCCGGGACTTGTTGGGTCAGATCCTGGTTACCCGTATCAACGGAACGCCTACTGCCGGATACATTACGGAAACAGAAGCCTATGCCGGAATATCGGATCGGGCTTCCCATGCATTCGGTGATCGCAACACGCCGAGAACCCGAATCATGTACCTCGAAGGCGGAGTCGCTTATGTCTATCTAATCTACGGGATTCATTCGCTCTTCAATGTTGTCACGAACCAGGAAGGAATTCCGCATGCCGTCTTAGTGAGAAGTCTTTTTCCGTTCAAGGGAATCGAAGTCATGACCGATCGAAGAGGACGGCAATTGTCGCCGGATAAACTGTGTACCGGTCCGGGGAGCGTCTCGCGTGCGCTCGGCATCCATTTTAGCGATACCGGAACCGATCTGCTGGGAGACCGGATCTGGATCGAGCGAAATGAATTGCAGCTCCCCGATACGCTGATCCGGCAAGGGCCCCGAATAGGAGTGGATTATGCCGGACCGGATGCCTTACTTCCCTACCGTTTCCATGTCAGGCACCCGGACCTGAAATCCCTGTGGAAGCTTTGATCCTGCAGCCCTTGGGCTATCTAACCGGAAGTGGTTTCTTTGCAGGATGACAGGAACCCTGCCACGCGTCGTATTGCATCCTAAAAAGGAACGTTCGCTTCTTCAGCGGCATCCCTGGGTCTTCAGTGGCGCCATTCGTTCCATTGACCAGGGGGTTTCGGAAGGCGATTGGGTGGAGGTAATCGGGTCCGACGGCCGTTTCCTAGGGGCCGGGCATTTCCATGAAGGATCTATCAAAGTTCGCCTCCTGTCTTTTCATCCGACTGTTGGTGAACAACAGTTTTGGAATGAACGCATACTGGCGGCATACCACCTGCGGGAGCGACTGGGTTTGACGCGTTCGAAGCAAACAACCGCGTACCGCCTCGTTCATGGGGAAGGCGATGAATTGCCGGGACTGATCATCGATATCTACGGGGATACCGCTGTTGTTCAGTGTCATTCCTGGGGCATGTACCGTGCCCTTGACCAGATCACAGAGGCGCTGATTGGTTGTTATGGTGAACGGTTAACAACGATCTTTGACAAGAGTGCAGATACGTTAGAGCGCCAGACTGAGCGAAAGGTTGATAACCGGTTTCTTAAAGGGGATCGCGCAGCGACCACGATCGAGGAAAACGGCGTCCGCTTTCATGTGAATTGGGTGGAAGGGCAAAAGACCGGATTCTTTCTGGATCAACGGGAGAATCGGGAGCTCATACGCACTTATGCCCATGAGCGCGATGTCCTGAACACCTTCAGTTACTCGGGTGGATTCTCGATGTATGCCGGTTTGGCGGGAGCGCGGTCGGTTGTTTCCGTTGACAGTTCTAGGAAAGCGATAGAAGCCTGTAACCGCAATGCGGAGCTGAACGGACTACAGCAACACGCTTCTTCGTGTTCCGATGTGTTCGACTTTCTTAAGCACCAGTCCGAGCAGCAATTCGACCTGATCGTACTGGATCCGCCGGCATTTGCCAAGCACCTGAGTTCGGTTGAGAATGCCATGATCGGTTATCGCAATCTGAACACCGAAGGGTTCCGACGAATCAAATCCGGCGGCATCCTGTTCACCTTTTCTTGTTCTCAGGTGATGGACAAATTGCTCTTCCGGAAAGTAGTTTTTCAAGCGGCTTTACAGGCGCGCAGAACGGTCCGCATCCTGCATCAACTCAGTCAGGGACCCGATCACCCGATCAATGTCTACCATCCGGAAGGTGAGTACCTGAAAGGACTGGTCTTGTACGTTTCCTGACGGCTTCCCTCCTGCCTCCTCTGAGTATTTGAGTACCTTCGTCCTCCCGAATTTTCGTTTTGCAGGTTAATACGACATACAAGGACATCCTCCGTATGGCCTATCCGGTCATGCTGGGCAGCTTCGCGACCACGATCCTCAACGTTACCGATTCGGTATTCCTTGGACGAATCGGCGAGGTGGAACTGGGCGCTTCTGCGCTTGGCGGTATCCTGTATTTCGTCTTTGCGATGATCGGCGTCTCCATCGGTACCGGAACGCAAATACTGATCGCGCGTCGTACCGGTGAAAGGAACGATGCCGGGGTTGGGCCGATCTTCGACCACAGTTTTCTACTGCTTGCGGGAATAAGCATCCTGTTGTTCCTGATCTTGTTTGTAGGAGCTCCGGTCTTCCTGCCCTATATGGTCCGGAACCCCAAGATCCTGGCGGCAGCGATCGCCTTCTTGGAGTATCGGTCTTTCGGTATTTTCTTCATCATGATCGCTGCGGTCTATCGAAGCTTCTATGTCGGCATCGCGCAACCCAAAGTCTATGGGACCTACAGTTTTCTCATGGCAGGGTTGAACCTGTTACTGAATTACACACTGATCTTCGGGCATTGGGGCTTTCCTGAAATGGGGATTGCCGGATCAGGACTTGCTTCCAGTATCTCGGAAGCTGTCGCGTTGTTCTATCTGGTCTTCTATACGAGCGGCAAACGATCCCTGAACATCTATCAGCTTTTCAAATTCAAATCCATTCAGTCGTCCGTCTTTCGTTCCACACTTGAGTTGTCGATACCGCTGATAGTTCAAAACCTCCTTTCCATGGGAGCCTGGTTCATCTTTTTCATTTTTATCGAAAAGATCGGGCAACACGAGCTGGCCATCAGCAATATGGTCCGTGGTGCCTACATGGTCAGCATGACCCCAATATGGGGCTTCGCCATCGCGGCGAATTCCATGGTCAGCAACGTCATCGGACAAGACCGGCGCGAGGAAGTCATGGTGCTCCTAAACAGGATCATTCTGCTTGCATTCGGAACCGCTGCAGTCATGGTCGCCATCAACCTGCTGTTTCCCGTTCAGCTACTGGGGGCCTTTACGCAGAACCAACAGCTCATCGAGGACGCGCGACCAAGTCTGATGGTGGTGAATGTTTCGATGTTCTTTTTCGCATTTGCCATGGTCTGCATCAGCGCTGTCAGCGGAACGGGGGCGACCCGCACCGCCCTTTATATCGAGATTGCCGCCATCCTGTTGTACATGGTATACAATTATCTTGTCACCTTTGTTTTTTCCGGAACGGTGGAGGCCGTGTGGATGTCGGAAATCATTTACTGGGTATTCACCGGTCTGGCTTCTTACCAGTTTTTACGTTCCTCACGATGGAAAGCCATCCAATTATGAAGCACACGCACCCCAGGATCGTATTCATGGGAACTCCCGAGTTTGCCGTCCCTTCCCTGGAGGCACTGGTGGAGGCGGGATTTCCAGTGGTTGGAGTAGTGACAGCCCCCGACAAACCTGCCGGCCGTGGTCAGCAACTTCAGGCATCCGCTGTCAAGCAGGCGGCACTTCGTTTGGGCATCCCGGTATTGCAACCCGAAAAGCTACGATCTCCGGAGTTCCTGGAACAATTGAAATCCCTCCAGGCAGAGCTGCAGATTGTCGTGGCCTTTCGAATGTTACCCGAGGTGATATGGTCGGCTCCTCCAATGGGAACCTTCAATTTACACGCGTCTTTACTTCCCCAATACCGCGGTGCCGCACCGATCAATTGGGCCATCATACAAGGTGAGCGTTTTACCGGTATTACGACCTTTTTTCTCCGGCAGGACATCGATACCGGTAATATCTTGTTGCAGGAAAAAGTGGAGATCGGAACCGACGAAACCGTAGGTTCCCTCTACGCGCGTCTGATGCACGCAGGCGCCGGACTCGTGGTCAGGACGGTGCAGGGGCTGATGGACAAGAGCATCACTCCCCGACCGCAGGCAGACACGTCGCTGGATGGATCTCCATTCAAGCCCGCACCGAAGCTGAACAAGGAAAATACTCGTTTGTCCACCGCGCTACCAGTTGCGTCGCAGTTCAATTTCGTCCGCGGACTTTCCCCCTATCCGGCTGCGCATGGAGAGTTTTTCCGACTATCGGACCAGCGTTCAATACCGGTAAAACTCTTTCAGGTCAGGGCCTCTCCTGATGACAAGTCGCATCTTTCCGGAAAGTTGCTGGTACAGGACAAAGAGAAGCTGTTTATAGAAGGTCCCGATGGCTTGTTGGAGATCCTGGAACTTCAACCGGCCGGGAAAGGTCGGATGAGGGCCCGTGATTTTCTGAATGGCAATCGACTGGAAGGTGAATGGACCTTTCGATAGCCGTGAAAAAAAAAACAGCATTGCCAGTCGAGCGCATTGCGGCAGTCAGGAACTTTGCAGCATGAAAAGGCATCCACGACTGGTCGTATTGTCCGGTGCCGGCATGAGTGCCGACAGTGGTATTCGAACTTTTCGGGGCGCTGACGGACTTTGGGAAAACTACCGGATCGAAGACGTGGCTACTCCCATGGCCTGGCAGCGGGATCCGGAACTTGTTCAGCGTTTTTATAACGAGCGCCGCAAACAGGTACTGGAAGCTCAACCCAATGAGGGTCACCTCGCGCTTGCACGATTGGAAGCGTGTTTTGATGTCAGGATCATAACCCAAAACATCGATGACTTACACGAACGTGCCGGGTCGAGCAGTGTGTTGCACTTGCATGGAGAGATCCGCAAATCAAGGTCGTCCCTGGACCCCTCCTTGACCTATCCGATCGAGGGTTGGGAGTTGCGCATGGGAGAACGTTGTGCAAAAGGGTCGCAGTTGCGGCCGCACATAGTCTGGTTCGGAGAGATGGTGCCGTTATTGCCGGAGGCTGCCCACCTAGTTTCCACCGCCGATGTTTTTCTGGTCGTTGGAACGTCACTGGCCGTTTATCCTGCTGCCAGCCTGGTCGATTACGTGCCGGTAGCAGCAGAACGATTCGTTCTTGATCCGGAAATTCCGGACCACTTGATGGGTTATACGGCCATCCGTTCCAGTGCTGCATCCGGCTTGCCTAAGTTGGCGCTTCAATTGATCGAGACCTATACAACCAAGTCATGAATTCAGCTTTCATTGATACCGAGTTTTTCCGTTGGGTAGTATTACCCATTCTCATCTTCCTGGCGCGTATGGCCGATGTTTCGCTGGGCACGTTGAGAAATGTTTTTATCTCCCGGGGATTTCGGAGTGTCGTACCGTTTGTGGGCTTCTTTGAAGTGCTGATCTGGCTGGTATCCATGCGTCAGATCATGCAGCATCTCGACAACCCCCTTTGTTACATCGGGTTCGCAGGTGGTTTTGCCATGGGTACCTACGTCGGACTCTTCATTGAGCGTCAGTTGGCGCTCGGTATGCAGGTGCTTCGGATTATTACCCCGGTAAACTGGCAGGAACTGGCCGACGGGCTCCGCAGCGACAGTTTTGGAGTAACCGTCATTGATGGGCATGGTGCCAAAGGACCTGTTAAGATCCTTTTTTGTGTGATTAAACGAAAAGACCTGGATCGGGTGAGGGTACGAATAAGGGAAATCAACCCGGAGGCTTTCTACTCGATTGAGGACATCCGGGTCGCCAATCAGGGCGTTTTTCCGAAGAATTCGGCCTCCAGCTCAACACTTGACCACATCCGGAACGTTTTTCCGGACCCCAAGGATAAATAACAACCTGTGGTTGATAGTTTTCCGGCGGCATCGCGTCCGGGTCCCCTTTTTAGTAATTTTGCAGCAAATCCAACTGAACCAAAAACAACACCATGAAAACCAAAGCAATCCTTGCTTTCGTAGTAGCCGGTGCCATGGCACTGAGCTCCTGCACCAAGAAAATTGATGAGAAGACCATGTCGGAAATCAACCAATTCGGTACCGACTGGACGGCACTCGGCGAAAAAGCTACCGCCTGGAGCCAGCAACTGACCGAGACGGCCACCAAGGCGAAAGAATTCGCTACGGCTCAGACCGACATGCAGACCCAGATGGCCAACATCAAGGACGAAGCGATGAAGACCAAGATGGCTGAAACCGCTCAGAAGGCTACCGAAGACGCTTCGAAGTTTGAGGCTATGTCTAACGAGTGGAACCAGTTCAAGACCACCTGGGACGAGACCACCAAGCAGTTCACCGAGTGGAAAGACAAGATTGCCAAAGGTGAAATCAACCCGGCTGACGCTGTGACCGGACTGGCCGATTTCAAATCGAAAATGAGCGATGCTCAGGCCAAGATCGAGTCCTGGAATACCTCCTTCGCTGAAGCTAAGACCAGCATCGAGCAGAACATGGCTTCTGCCGGTGAAATGGCTAAGAGCATCGAAGCTACTTCCAAGAAGTAATTTTAGATCGTTCCAACAAAAAAGGTCTGAGCATTGCTCAGACCTTTTTTGTTTGTGCTTCCTGGATCGCGTTGAGGAGCTTCCTGGAAGTCGTGTTGAAATAACGTTTGTGTCGGAAAGCCCCCACCCATCGCAGGCCGTGGATCACGTCCGTGAGAAAGATTTCGTCGGCTTTTAAAAGGTCATCGACCGTGATGCCGGTTTCCTGCACGGAGCGCCCGTTCAGTCGCTCGTGCTCGATGATGTATTCCCGCATAACGCCGGCTACGCAAGCTTCTTCCAGACCGGGCGTGAACAATTCGTTTCCCCTGATCAGGAAAATGTTGGAGGAGATGGCTTCCGCGATCCTACCCTCGGTATTCAGGACCAGGCAATCTTCGATACCCAATTGCTTTTTGTACAATCCGGCCATGACATAGTACAAGGCATTGGATGACTTCAGGTTCGATAGCCGGCTCATCGGTTTTTTGATGTCCGGATAAAGTTCGATCCTGAGTCCGTGGTCGTTCAACCTGTAGTCTTTGTGAGACAAGGGTGTAACCTCAATCAGGTACGAAACGTGATTTGTCTGGGGTGTATAAAGTCCTCCGTCGTTCCGGAATACTTCCAGCCTGATCCTGCCGTTCCCCTTCAATTGGTTGACCTGATCGAGGTGACGAATGGAGAGGTAGAGGTTATGGAACGTCAGATCATCGTGCGGCAGCATGCCGAGGAGTTGCATGCTGTTCCGTAACCGTTCCAGGTGGCGGTCTAAGAAAAGGATTTCGCCCTGTTGTAATCGGATGGTTTCAAATACGGCATCGCCATAACGGAAGGCACGGTTCGCCGAGGTGAAAATCGGCTGATCCGACGGCGTGATGTTGCCGTTGAAGTTCAAAAAAGTTGGCGCCTGCATCTCTGTCGATGCAAAGGTAGTCAGCCACCCGCGATCTGGATGTCATGGAACCGGAATTAATCAACGTTTGATTCTTTAAAACGTCCCCGAAAGGATGCGGTCGACGATCGGTATCAGCGATGCGTTCGGCGAGATCCGTACCGTTGTTACGCCTGCGGAGTGCCCCGCCTCCACGTCCCGTTCAGTATCACCAATGAAAAAGCAGGCGGTCGGGTCGAGTTGAAAGCGGGCGATGGCCTTTTCGATCATCAGACCGGATGGTTTTCGACAGAGGCATTTTCCGGTAGCCGGATGATGGGGACAGTAGTAGATCTCCGTCAGGCGAACGTCGCCAAGTGCCAGTTGCCGTTCCAGGTGAAGGTGCAAATAATCGGTATCCGACTTTTGATAGAGACCCTTTCCGATACCGCCCTGGTTACTGATGACGATCAACAGGAAACCGGCATCGGCAAGTCGCGCCAATGCTTCCAGAACCCCGGGATTAATCTGAAAATCCTCCAGCAGCCAGGTATAATCGCCCCGTTCACGGTTGAGCACACCGTCGCGATCGAGAAATACGGCTTTGCGCTTTTCAGATCGCATTT
>ERZ724526.541-NODE-541-length-21533-cov-5.445200_pt1 | contig 21533 bp, 9 predicted proteins | sample MGYA00376059_ERZ724526 | MGnify/ENA primary metagenome ERZ724526 (study PRJEB28724, sample SAMN07190883) | activated sludge metagenome | isolation source: activated sludge of sewage treatment plant in Hong Hong | place: Hong Kong | collected 2016-03-17 ...
TCATCGCCGCCACCAGCTGGAAGCGCGCTGGGAAATCGGCTTGGCGGGCGGCGCGGGAAATGGTGATCCGGCCCGATTCCAGCGGCTCGCGCAATACTTCCAGCACTCGTCGATCGTACTCTGGCAGCTCATCGAGGAACAAGACGCCTTGATGGGCCAGGGAAATTTCACCGGGGCGGGGCTGTCCGCCGCCGCCGACCAGCGCCACCGCCGAGGCGGTGTGGTGCGGCGACCGGAACGGTCGGATGCCCCATTGCTGCAAATCCAGACCCTGGGCGCTGACCGAGGCGATGGCAGCGGTTTCCAGCGCTTCCGCTTCGCTCAGTGGCGGCAGAATGCCTGGCAAGCGGCAGGCGAGCATGGTCTTGCCGGTGCCGGGCGGACCGATCAGGATGACGTTGTGCCCCCCGGCCGCTGCCAGTTCAAGCGCGCGCTTGATGTTTTCCTGGCCCTTTACGTCGGCAAAGTCTACGTCGTACACACTGCCGCTGTTGGCAAATTCCTCGCGGGTGTTGACCACCAGGGGCTTGACGTCGGATTCCCCGCCCAGCACTTCGATGGCCTCGCACAGGTTGTCGACGCCGTAGATATCCACATCGTTGACAATCGCTGCCTCCCGGGCATTCGCCTTCGGCAAAATAAAACCCTTAAATTTTTCTTTCCGGGCCTGAATGGAAATAGGCAGGGCGCCCTTGATGGGCCGCAACGAGCCGTCGAGCGAGAGTTCGCCCATGATGAAATACCGGTCGAGCCCGTCCGTAGCGATCACACCCGATCCGGCCAGCATGCCGATGGCAATAGGCAGGTCGAAAGCGGAGCCTTCTTTGCGGATATCGGCGGGTGCAAGGTTGATGATGGTTTTGAGCCGGGGAAGCCGGATGCCGGAGTTCTTGACGGCGGCCTCGATGCGGGGCAGGCTTTCGCGTACGGCACTGTCGGGCAGGCCCACGATAAAAATGCCGGGTTTCTCGGTGTTGCCCACCGCGCCACCGGTGTTGATCTCGACCGTAATAGTCTGGGCATCCACTCCGTGTACGGAGCCGGCGTAGGTTTTTACGAGCATATGAAGCGTATTAAAAGGTTGCGGGTTACGGGTTTGAGGGCGGATAAAGATAGGGAAAAGTTGTATTTGGAGCGTATTCCTTATTGGGTTTTACTAATACTCCAGGATAAACTTCGACAAATTTTGCCCCTGATCCAGACCCAGTTTTTTGCGGAGGCGGTACCGGGCGATTTCCACCCCCCGGAGGGAGATGCTCATCAGGTTGGAGATTTCCTTGGTGCTCAGGTTTAGCCGCAACAGGGCGCAGAGTTTTTGCTCGTTGGGCGTGAGATCATGGTACTGTTCCCTCAAACGGTTCAGAAAATCTCCGTGAACCTGGTCAAAATGATATTCAAACTGTTTCCAGTCCTCCTGAAGTCTCAGCGTAGTGTCTATTTCCCTCACGATTTTCTCCAATGCCTGCTTTGTTTCCACGCTTTTCCCCTTCCGTCTCACTTCTTTCAGTTCTTCCTTGATGGTTTCCATGAACTCGTTTTTCACCACCAGGTTCATAGTCGAAGCGGCAAGGAGGTTGTTGATGTGCCGCAGTTCGCTTTTAATTTTATCCTCTTCTATTTGCCGTACTTCTTGCTCCTTTTGCCGTTCTATCGCGATCAATTCCTGTTGTTTTTTCAGGAGCTCTTTTTGTTTTGTATCTTCCACAGCCAGTGCCTTCAGGTTGTAACGGCGCTTTTGCAACATGGATATCATCAGCAACGACAAAACGCCGAGTACCACATATAAAATCCGGGCCAACAGGCTCCTGTGAAACGGGGGATTTACCCTTAAAAAAAGGGGCTGGCTGGTTATGGTTTGCCCCAGATAGTTTTTGGTCTGCACATTGAACTCGTAATCGCCTTCTTTAAGATTGGTGTATTCCTTGGCTGTGGCGTGGGTCCATTCCCCGTAACCTTCGTCAAAGCCTTTTAACCAATAGCGAAACTGCTGGTTGTTCACTTCATTGAACTGAAATGCCTCCACTTCGAACTGCAACACTTTTGCCCGGTAAGAAACGGTCAATTGCACCGGGCTTTCCGGTTTTACCTCAAAGGGTTTTCGTATATACAAAATGCTGTCTTCCGCGACATTTACGACTTTGCTTACAATCAGCGGCTTTTCTGCTGCCAAGCGGTTTTCCAGTTCGGGCCTGTACTGAATAAATCCTTCGTTGGCATTGAACAACACGCCATCGCCCGTATGCACCGAAATGTTCAGCAGGTCGTTGTTGAAGGAATACCGCAACTGAAACAGGGAGGATGGCACGAATGTGTAGTTGCCGAAACTGATTTGCTTGAAAAAACCTGCAATGTCTTCCGTGTAAACGTGGACGTTTTTCTGGTTGTCCTGCACCAGCAAATAGACCTGTTGTTCCCCTATCACCTTGGAAAAGGTTTCCGACTTTACGATGCGGTTGTTTACCTGGTCAATCTTGTACACGCCTTTCGGGGTGCCCAGGTAAAGGTCGTTGTCAATCCGGCTCAAAATAAGTTGCTCATCCGCCGGAAGGCCCTGGGCGGCAGACATTTTTTTCGTTGCAACGGTCAACAAACCGGGCAACAAGGACAGTTGGTACAAGCCTTTGTAAAACTGCCCGACCCAGATTCTCCCTTCGCGGTCTTCTTCGAAAAAACGGCTTGACTCCTCAAATCCGTCGATTTTCCCGACGCCCTGCAATTCCCGCTTTTCGTTAAACCTGAAAAGGTACAAACCCGAGTAGGTGCCCCCGATGGCAAATTCGGGGTTGGACTGCAACTGTTTTACCTGCCACAACCCATGCGTGTGGGCTATCCGTTTTGCAGCCCCGTTTGCCAGCAGGAAAAGCCCGGTGTGATGTCCCGCATATAGTTTTCCGGCAATGCTTTGCATGCCGTAGGCGGGGCCTTCCGTCCCTTTAAGGAATACGCTTTGTGCAGCGTTTTTTGCCAGAAAGTAGATGCCGTTGGAGGTGGTATAGTAGGTGCCTTCCCCCCTTGCATATGCTTCGTAGCCGCTTCCCTGGATGTTGATCTCCTGGTTGATGAAGCGCATCGGGGAGTTGAGGTCGACGAGGGCAATCCCGTTTTGCATACCCACCCACAGGTTCCCGGAGTAGTCCTGAAATGCCCGCAGACAGGCGTTGGACGACAGGCCATCCTGGGTTGTGATGTTTTCGATGGATTGTTTTTGCAAATCAAACAGAAACAGGCCGGCCGTCTGGGTGGAGATGGCCAAACGGCTGTCTGACAACTGTAGAATATGGTTGACGTATTTGCCCTGCAGGGTCCTGCTGAGGCCTTCATATCTTCCCGAAACTCCAAATGAAGTGGCAAATTCGATTTTCCCCGAATTATAAATCACAAGGTATCCACCCTCCTGCGAGATAACCCCTGCGATGGTCTCGTTGCTCGAATTGCGCAAATAGGGGAGGGCGAGGAGCTCCTGGTCCTTTATTTCAAAAAGTTGTCCCTGCCTGCTTTGGGCAAATAACTTTCCATTGGCCTGAAAAGTACGGTTAAAGCCATGCTTGTGTACAAGGACTGAAATAGACTGGCCATCATAAACGTAAATACCCTGAAAAGTGCAGAAATAGACTTTTGAGTTGAGCAGGAATACATCCCATACTTCGTCGAAATCGCGAGACGATTGCGGTATTTTGTCCACGAGCGACACCATGTTCCAGTCGCCGTTAAAGTATCCGAACGCACCCTGTGAACCGAAATACAGGCGGTTGGCTTTTTCGTCAAATGCCAGGGAGCGCTGCTTCTTGCCCGTTTGGAAGGCATGGCGTTCCCAGGCTTTCCCGTTGTAGGAAAGCACACCGAGGTTGTTCGCAACAAACAGCGTCATGTCCCTGTTTTGAGCAAAATCAATGTTCTGAATACCGGCCTTATAGTCGGACGGCATAAAATTATGAACAGGGTACTTTCCTGAAAATGCCCGGCATGGCAGGCCCGGCCCTAACGCAAGCAACAGACACAAAATGTACTTCGTGTAGGTTGCATACCCCACGATGTGAAAGTGGCCGAATATCATAAATTATTAATAATAAGTGAATTAGAATGGTGAATATACGATTTTGTAGTAATCAAAAAAATGTTTGATGAAATATTTGATGGGGTTCTATTTTTTTTCTGCTGGATTGGTGCATTTACATTTGAGCCATTGAAAACCAAAAAAAAATAGGCAGGTGTTCGGAGAGGAGAGAAAACATTCGCAGAATGCAATGATTCACCTTATAATAAATGGTAATGAAAAAAACAGTACAAACGCTGCTACTATCCTTTCTCGCCATTTCAGCCATGGGCCAGGCTGACAAGGTTTCCGTCGTAAACAGCCGGGAAGGGATGAAGATGGTCGTCAATGGCAACGATTTCTTCATCAACGGTATGAACTGGGACTATACCCCCATCGGCACGAACTACTCCTACAGTCTGTGGAAGCAACCCGACGATGTGATCCGGGCGGCCCTCGATGCCGAAATGTCCCTGCTGAAGAACATGGGCGTCAATGTGATCCGGCAGTACACCGGGGTACCCGCCCGGTGGATTCAATACATCTATGAAAAATACGGCATCTTCACCATGCTCAACCATTCCTTCGGGCGCTATGGTCTGACATTGGGCGGTGGCTGGGTGCCCAACACAGAATATGCCGACTCCGGCACACGGGATTTGTTGCTTGCAGAAGTGATGGCCATGACCGAAGAGTACAAGAATACGCCCGGCCTTTTGTTGTACCTGCTCGGAAACGAAAACAACTACGGGCTGTTTTGGGAAGGCGCCGAAACGGAAGATATCCCGGTTCAGGACCGAAAATCCACCGCGCGGGCGACGGCCATGTACAAGCTCTTCAACGAGGCAGCCGTAGCCATGAAAGGTATTGACAAATCGCACCCTGTGGCTATGTGCAACGGTGACCTGCTTTTTTTGGATATCATCGCAAAAGAGTGCAAGGATGTGGACATTTTCGGCACCAATATGTATCGGGGCGTTTCATTTGGCGATGCCTTTCAAAGGGTCAAGGACGAATTTAACAAACCCGTCCTGTTCACGGAGTTTGGCGCGGATGCGTTCAATGCCATCAACAATGAGGAAGACCAGCAATCCCAGGCCTATTATATGGTGGGCAACTGGAAGGAAATTTACGAAAATGCAGCGGGTGTGGGCAAAGCGGGCAATTGCCTCGGCGGCTTCACTTTCCAGTTCAGCGACGGCTGGTGGAAGTTCGGCCAGACCACCAACCTGTCCGTCCACGACAACAATGCTTCCTGGAGCAACGGCGGCTACCAGAGCGATTTCGTCAAGGGCGAAAATAATATGAATGAAGAATGGTTCGGTATATGCGCCAAAGGGCCGACCAACGAAAGGGGGCTTTACCAGTTATACCCCCGTGCGGCCTACTATGCCCTGAAGGAAGCCCACCGGCTGAATCCGCTGGACAAAGGCACAAACCTTGCTTCCGTGGAAAGTTATTTCTCTAACATCCAGATCATGGATGCGGTGGTCAAGGCGCGGGGAGACAAGGCAGCCCTCGCCGGCGAGCAGATGAAAAAAGTGCGCATGAGCGAGCTGCGGGCGGACTTCTACACGTTCAGCACAGGTGGCAAGTTGATTTCAACGCCGGAAGACCCCGTGGCCGGCAGGACGGCCTACCCCGACCAACTGGGATTCGACCACATGGAGTCTTTTTTCATCGGCGTAGAAGCGAAACCCTCCGAAAGTTTTCGGGCCAATGTTTCGTTCAACGTGCTCGGAAATGTGGCCACCAACCCTATCAACGAGATATTTTACGAAAACCGGGGCAGGCCGCAAACAGCACAATCGGTCAATCCGGTTACCAATCAGGTAGAGACCATAACGCTGGGTGATGTAGAACGTTTTAAAGTTTACCGGGCGGATGTCAGCTGGAACGCCAGGCACTTCGATCTGAAAGGCTTCTACCGCACCGGACATTACCATTGGGGTTACGAGGGCGACTTCTTCGGCTTTTACCCCGAAGCCAACTATGGCCCCAACATTGACATTTACAACGGCGAAGCGCCGTTCGGTTTTGAACTGTCGGGCAAAAGGGTTTTCAAAAACCTTAAAGTAGCCTTCGGCCCGCAGTTGTGGTGGGGCGCCAACCCGGCTATCCTGGCGAAATACAGCAGGCAAATCGGCAAATTTGAGGTAACGGGTATTTTCCACGAAGACCTCGACAGGCAAGCGCCCGCCGTGAGTTCGTTTGCCGTGCCAATTCCGCCCACCCGCAGGGCTGCGCTGCACCTGAAAAGGAAACTGGGGGCGGTCGGCGTCGAACTGGGCGGTCTCTGGTCAAACTCGAACCGTGTCGGAGAGGTTTTCCAGATCGCGCACCAGACAGCAGAAGGCAGATACGAGATCTATCAGGATGAAACCACCATGAGCGACACCTGGGGCGGTAAAGCCAAACTGACTTATGCCTCGGGGCCTTTCCAGTGGTATGCCCAGGGGGCGGTACATGGAATACTCGCACAGGGCGGAGCCGATTACACCAAAACCTTCACGGGATGGCGGCTCAAGGACTGCGGCAGTGGCAATCAATACAATTTCCTGACGGGTTTCACCGTCGGAGTCGGTCATCTCCAGATCGCTCCCAACTTCCTGTGGCAAAAACCCATCGAAGATCCCATCCCCGGCGATGTGCCTGCGCCGGGGCGGCCCAGGAACATTCTCGATGACCCGTTTGCCGTCAGAGCTAACCGCGAAACCGTAGCAGGTGAAATCCTTTTCACCTACGACCCCACCCCCGGCACCTGGATGTACGAATGGGACAACGATATTGCTGAAGACGCAAGGTTTGCCGTCAGCAGCGGCTTCGTTTACCGCCACCTGCCCACGACGCAGGACGCCGCCATCGGTATCCTCGGCGACGGGCGATCCATTTTCGCATTCCCCGGTGCAGCCCCTGCACAAGACCTGTGGGAGGCATATGCCCGCATTGTTTCAAAAACAAGCCCTGATTTCGGGCTTATCACCAACCTTTTCGCAGGGACGGCCCAGGCCAACGGCAGCGATGACAGGCTCATCAAACGTTTTGGCGGCGATTTGCGCATCATTTACAAGAAGACCAAACTCACCACCATGGTCAAGGTGAACGATTGGGGGCCTTACGACTACCACCGTGACTTCAACCTCACCTTCCCGCTACAGCTCATGGCCGATATTTCCACGAGCCTCGCAAAACCGGGATGGTTTGACCTGCCCAATTCCCGCCTGGGGGTCCGTTACAACTGGCGCTCCCTCGATCGGTATTCGCCCCGCTACTGCCCGGCGACGACGATCGATGCCAGGGGCAACGTCGTGTGCGACCCCACCGCCGTAGGTTTCGGCAATGGACAGGAATGGGAAATACAGACCTATCTGCAAATCAGCATTGGCAATTAATCAACATCAAAAAAGACAGTCATGGAAAATATAAAACACAAAATCTCAGCGCTCGTTTCGCTCTTCTTCCTGGCCATTTTGACGGTGGTCAGTTGCAAAAGGGATATCGGCGACCTCGAACCGGCGCCCTTTCCGACTACCCCGGAAGTGTTCATCGACGGATTCAGCGCAGGGCTGAACTACGGCGCCTTCGGAGGCTCAAAGGTGACGGCCTTCGACGTGGATACCGAAGTGAAATACAAAGGCTCGGCCTCCATGAAATTTGCCGTACCGGACGCGGGAGACCCCCAGGGCGCTTATGCCGGCGGCAGCTACTTTACCTCGGTCGGACGCGATCTGTCGGGCTACGATGCGTTGACCTTTTGGGCCAGGGCTTCCAAATCGGCGACGATTGACGTGGTAGGTTTCGGGAATGACTTTGGCGAGTCAAAATTCCTGACTACACTGCGCGATGTGCCCGTCAATACCAACTGGCAAAAATACATCATCCCCATCCCCGACCCTTCAAAACTGACACAGGAAAGGGGAATGTTCTTCTACTCCGAAGGCCCTGAAAACGGCCTTGGTTACACCTTCTGGATTGACGAGGTGAAATTCGAAAAACTGGGAACCATTGCCCACCCGAGATCGGCCATACTGGACGGGCAGGATCAGGTGCTTTCGGCGGAGACAGGTCAAAATCTGAATATCGGCGGGTTGAAGGCTACTTTCAATATGCCGACGGGCGTTGACCAAAGCGTGGATGCCGCCCCGGCGTATTTCACCTTTTCATCCTCCAACCCATCGGTGGCTTCGGTCAGCGTCACAGGCGTTGTTTCTGTACTGGACACCGGAACGGCGGTCATCACTGCCAAACTAGGTAATCTGGATGCTGCAGGCTCTATGACGCTCACCTCAAGCGGACAGGCCGCCGGCCCGCAAACCCCGGCGCCCACCCCTACCGTCAGTGCGGACAGCGTGATTTCCCTTTTCAGCAATGCCTACAACAATGTTTCTGTGGACACCTGGAACACCCACTGGCAATTTTCAACCGCCGAGGATTTTGACGTTCAAATAGCCGGAGATGATGTGAAGCGGTACAGGAGCCTCAATTTCGTGGGTATCGAGTTCGCGTCCCAGACCATCAATGCGTCGGCCATGACGCATTTCCATATTGACCTTTGGACGCCCGACCCGACCGAACTCCCGGCCGCTTTCAAGGTGCTGCTCGTTGATTTCGGGGCGAACGGGGTTTTCGACGGAGGCGACGACTCTTCGCACGAGCTGGCGTTCACCCGCCCGACCCTGGTTTCGGAGCAATGGGTGAGCCTCGACATTCCGATGTCGAATTTCACCGGACTGGTGAACAGGGCACACCTTGCCCAATTGGTGCTATCCGGTGATGTGCCCAACGTTTATATCGACAATGTGTATTTCTACAACGCCGGAACGGTGGCGCCTTCCGGTCCGACGGTGGCCGCACCAACGCCTACGCGCAACCCTGCCGACGTTATCTCCATTTTCAGTGATACCTATACCAATGTTCCCGGTACGGATTTCAATCCGAATTGGGGGCAGGCGACGGTCGTTACCCAGGTACAGGTCGCAGGGAACAACATTTTGCGCTATGGGGGCCTGAACTATCAGGGGACGCAACTGGGCAACAACCTCGATGCTTCCGGCATGACCCACCTGCACCTTGATTTTTGGACGAATAATTCATCCGGCCTGAATGTTTACCTCATCAGCCCCGGCCCGGTGGAGAAGGCCGTTGCGTTAACTGTGCCTACCAACGGCTGGACAAGTCTGGATATCCCCCTGACCAGCTTCTCCCCGGTTGCCCTCAACGACCTGATTCAGTTCAAATTTGACGGCAACGGCGATATTTACCTCGATAACATCTACTTCTATAAAACCAGCGGCGGCGGTACGGCGCCAACGACCGCAGCACCTACGCCTTCATTTAACGCCGCCAACGTTATCTCCGTTTTCAGCGACGCCTATACCAATGTTGCAGGTACTGACCTCAACCCAAACTGGGGGCAAGCCACCGTCGTCACACAGGCGCCGGTTGGCGGGAACAATACGCTGATCTATTCGGGCCTGAATTATCAGGGTATCCAACTGGGCAGCAATCAGAATGTATCGGGCATGACCCATCTGCACCTTGATTTTTGGACGGCAAACTCCACGGCACTAAAGGTATTCATCATCAGCCCAGGCCCGGTTGAAACACCTTTTACGCTGACTGTGCCTACCTCCGGCTGGTCGAGCGTGGACATCCCGCTGACGGCGTTCGCTCCGGTGGACCTGACGAACGTGTTCCAGTTTAAATTTGAAGGCGACGGCAAGATTTATCTGGATAATATTTTATTCCATAACTGAGCTCTCAAACCTGATAATCATACTTACCATGAAACGGAATCATTCAATTCTGATACATAGCGTGCTGCTTGCAGTAATTTTTTTCGCCTTCTGGAGCTGCAAGGATGATGCAAATGACATTGTAAACCGCAACTGGCAATTGGTTTGGGCCGATGATTTCAACGGCCTTGCGGGCCAGTCGCCCGACCCGGCCAACTGGGCGTATGACCTTGGCACGGGTGGCAATGGCTGGGGCAACCAGGAATTGCAGTACTACACCGACCGGCCGGAAAATATAGCGATGGATGGCGCGGGTAACCTGGCCATCACTGCCCGGAGCGAAAGTTTTGGCGGAAGCGGGTTCACCTCTGCCCGCATCAAAACACAGGGCCTGTTCGACCAGACGTACGGCCGCTTTGAGGCCCGGATTAAATTGCCCTGGGGGCCGGGCATCTGGCCCGCTTTCTGGATGCTGGGCAGCGATATCGACGACGTATCATGGCCGCAATGCGGCGAAATTGACATCATGGAATACCGGGGGCAGCAGCCCAACCTCATCCACGGTTCGGTGCATGGGCCGGGCTACTCCGGCGGCGCGGCCGTTACGAAAAGTTTTGGGTTCACCGACAACCGCTTCGACGTGGATTTCCATGTTTTTGCCGTTGAATGGGGCGCAGATTACATCGATTACTACGTTGATGATACCCTTTACCAACGGATAACTCCGGATGATACGCCCGGGGAATGGGTGTACGACCATCCTTTTTTCATTATCCTGAACGTGGCGGTAGGCGGCAATTTTGTAGGCTTCCCGACCAGCCAGACGCCATTCCCGCAAACCATGCTGGTGGATTACGTGAAGGTTTACAAGGAGGCTAACTGATTGGAATATGGACCTTCAATACGTGCAAACAGGAGGCGACCGCTATTTTAAGATATCGGACAGCGACGCGCTTCGCCCTTTTTTTATGAGCATTGTCAGCGACTCTGACCACTGGATGTTCATTTCCAGCAACGGCGGGTTGAGTGCCGGGCGAAAAAATGCCGATTATGCGCTGTTCCCTTATTATACCGACGATAAAATAACCGAGTCCGCCGAAATCACGGGCAGCAAGTCGATATTCCTGGTACATGAAGGAAGCGCCCGGCAAATCTGGGAACCCTTCTCCAACCGGTATGAAGGCGTACACCGCACCAGCCGGAATTTGTACAAACATATTTTCGGCAATAAAATCATTTTCGAGGAGATCAACCACGACTTGAAATTGACCTTTCAGGTGGAATGGAATTCGAGCGACAGGTTTGGCTTTGTCAGAAAATCAAGGCTGATCAACCATGCGCCGAACGAGGTCAGTGTTGAACTGTTGGACGGCATCCAGAATATATTGCCTTACGGCGTGCCCAGCAGTTTGCAAAACAGCGCCAGCAACCTCGTAGATGCCTACAAGAGGAGCGAACTGGACAAGGCGACAGGCTTGGGCATCTATGCCTTGAGCGCCATCATTGTGGACAAAGCCGAACCCAGCGAGGCGCTGAAAGCCAACGTGGCCTGGTCGGCCGGACTTGAAAACCCCGTCCATTTGCTTTCCGCTCTGCAACTCGGCGCATTCAGAAAAGGTATGCCGCTGCGGCAGGAAGAAGATGTAAAAGCGGAAAAAGGGGCCTATTTTCTCCACAAAAAAATATTGCTGCCCCCTCAGGTTGAGAAAGAATGGATGATTGTCGCCAACGTAAACCAAAGTCATGCGGCAGTAGCCAGACTTTTGGATTTAATAAAGCATGAAAAAGGTTTATCCCAACTCGTCGAGCAGGACATAGCAGCAGGGACCAAACGCCTGCTCGCGCTCAATGCCGCCGCCGACGGGCTTCAACTGAGCTCCGACCACCGCCGGGACACGCGCCACTTTTCCAATGTGCTGTTCAACATCATGCGCGGCGGCATTTTTGACCATAATTATCAAATCGAAAAATGGGATTTCACCCATTATTTGTCCAATGCCAACAAAGCCGTTTTTGAAAATTCGAAACCGGTCGTGGATCAATTGCCCGATGTTTTTTCATTTTTTGCGCTGAAAGAACTAGCGCAAAAAAGCGGGGATGCGCATTTCACGAGATTATGCCTCGAATACATGCCGCTCAAATTCAGCCGTCGGCACGGCGACCCCAGCCGTCCCTGGAACTGGTTTTCCATTAACACCCGCAACGAAAAGGACGGTTCGAAAATATTGGATTACCAGGGCAACTGGCGGGATATTTTCCAAAACTGGGAAGCGCTCGCGTACTCCTACCCGGCGTTCATCGAGAGCATGGTGCACAAATTTTTGAACGCGACCACCTTCGATGGATACAACCCATACCGCGTGACAAAAGACGGTTTCGACTGGGAAACCATCGAGCCGGACAACCCCTGGTCTTATATCGGCTACTGGGGCGACCACCAGATCATCTACCTGCTGAAGTTCCTGGAGTTTATGGAAGACCATGCTCCCGGCCAACTGGAAAGCCTTTTTGACAAGGAATGTTTCGTATATGCCAACGTACCTTATAGAATAAAAAGCTACGAAGACACGCTGCTGAATCCGAAAGATACCATCGAATTTGACCACGAATCGGACAGGCTTATCCGTTTGGAGAAAGAAAGTTCAGGTGCGGACGGAGCCTTGTTGCGGGATCAAAACGGCGACATCTACACAGTGACGTTTGTGGAAAAAATATTGGCGACGGTATTGGCCAAATTGTCCAATTTCATTCCCGAGGGCGGCATCTGGATGAACACCCAGCGGCCCGAATGGAACGACGCGAACAACGCCCTGGTGGGCAACGGCGTTTCGGTGGTGACACTGTGCTATTTGCGGCGGTTTTTATATTTTTTCAAAAAAGTATTGGCGGCCTCGGAGGTGAAACAGGCCGGCGTTTCCGCTGAATTGCTTGTTTTCCTGAACAGTGTGTCGCAGACATTGAACAGCCACCGGCATTTGCTTTCCGGAAAAATCAGCGACAAGGATCGCAAACAGGTATTGGACGGTTTGGGGAAAGCCGGCAGCGCATACCGCACACAGATGTACAACCGGCCGTTTTCGGGATCAAAACAGGCCGTTTCCCTGGATGAAATCGAGCAGTTTTTTGACCTGAGCCTCCGCTTTCTGGAACACACCATCGATGCCAATAAAAGGCCGGACCATTTGTACCATGCCTATAATTTGATGACCCTCGAAAGCGATGACAGCGTTTCCATCTCTTATTTGAGCGAAATGCTGGAGGGGCAGGTGGCTGTGTTGAGTTCCAAATATTTATCCGCACAGGAGGTCTTGTCGCTTTTGGACAGTTTGAAAAAAAGCAAGTTGTTCCGGCCCGACCAGTACAGTTATCTGCTGTATCCCAACAGAGATTTGCCGGGATTTTTGGAAAAAAACAATGTGCCGAAGGAGGCTGTCGGGAAGTCAACCCTGCTCGCCCGACTGGTATCCGACGGCAATGTGGACATCATCGAAAAGGATATCGATGGGGTATTCCATTTTAACAGCAATTTCAAAAATGCCAACGACCTGGGCGCTGCATTGGCCGAACTGTCGAAAACAACATATGCACCCCTCGTTGAGAAAGATAGAAAACAGGTGTTGCAGATATTTGAAGACCTGTTCAACCACAAAGCGTTCACCGGCCGCTCCGGCACCTTCTTCGGCTATGAAGGTCTGGGTTCCATTTATTGGCACATGGTGTCGAAACTCCAGTTGGCCGTGCTGGAATGTTGCCTGAAAGCCGTGGATGAAGGCGAAAGCCCTGAACGCACAGGTAAATTACTGGAGCATTATTATGAAATAAGCGAAGGCGTTGGCGTACATAAGTCCCCGGCGCTTTACGGCGCTTTCCCGACCGATCCGTATTCCCATACGCCCGCCGGAAAAGGCGCGCAGCAACCAGGCATGACGGGACAGGTGAAGGAAGATATTGTGAGCAGGTTCGGCGAACTGGGCGTTTTTGTGAAAAATGGCAGACTGCATTTCAACCCCTGTCTGCTGCGGAAAAGCGAATTCCTCGGGGAAGCCGGAATATTCGAATACGTAAATGTCCACCAGGAAACACGGGAATTGCCGCTCGATAAGGGTTCGCTTTGTTTCACCTATTGCCAGGTCCCGATCGTGTACACTTTGGCAGCGGAAAACCGCCTGACCATTACACATAGCAACAACACGTCTACCACATTGAACGACTTGAATATAGATGAAAACAACAGCCTCAAGATTTTTGAAAGGACTGGCGATATCATCCGAATCAATGTTCACATCAAAGCGTCAATGTTAAAATAACATGAAAATACGTTGGCAAAAAGCGGGTATCCTGTTGGCTTTTGCCTTCAGTTTTTCATGCCACACAGGGCAGATTGGCCAAACGTATCAACAACCAAAACAAGCAGTGACAGCGAAAGACATCCTGGGGAATCCCGAATATCCGGCCATTTCTTACGGCGGCTATCGGGGGAACAGCCGTGACATACAGCCCACCGCGGAGCAACTGAAAGAGGATATGAAAATCCTCGCTGCCATGAACATCAAGGTGCTGCGCACGTACAACACCAAATTGGCAGAAGCCTCCAACCTGTTAAAGGCTATTCGTGCATTAAAACAGGAAGATCCCGGTTTCGAGATGTATGTCATGCTCGGCGCATGGATGGATTGCCGGAAAGCATGGACCAATCATCCCGACCACAATCATGAAGATGAAGAGGCCAATGCCGCAGAAATTCAAAGGGCCGTGGATATGGCCAACCAGTACCCCGACATCGTAAAGATCATAGCCGTCGGCAACGAGGCGATGGTGAAGTGGGCCGCCAGTTATTTCGTGCAGCCTTGGGTGATTCTTAAATATGTGAACCAGTTGCAGGCGCTCAAGCAAGCCGGCAAACTGCCCAAAGACCTTTGGATCACAAGCTCCGACAACTTCGCCTCCTGGGGCGGCGGCGGCGCCGAGTACCACGTCGAAGATTTGACAAAATTGCTCCTGGCGGTTGATTATGTGTCCATGCACACCTACCCCATGCACGACACCCATTACAACCCTGATTTTTGGGGCAATTTCGAGGGCGAGGAAACGCTCTCCGATAGTGCTAAGATCAACGCTGCCATGACCCGCGCCAGAGATTATGCCGTTTCGCAATACAAAAGCGTCGTGAAATATATGAAGGCGCTGGGCATTGAAAAACCCGTTCATATCGGTGAAACGGGCTGGGCCAGTGCCTGCAATGACCACTACGGAGCCAAAGGTTCAAAAGCGACCGATGAATACAAGGAAGCGCTTTATTACAACATGATGCGCGAATGGACCAGTCGGGAGCGCATCGCCTGTTTTTTCTTCGAAGCATTTGATGAAATCTGGAAGGATGCCGCCAATCCGGGAGGCTCGGAAAATCACTTTGGATTGTTCACCATCGACGGGCAAGCCAAATATGCCATATGGGATTTGGTAGACAAGGGTGTTTTTAAAGGACTGTCAAGGGGCGGCCATCCTGTTGTGAAAACGTACGGCGGCGATAAAAAAGCCCTGCTGGAAAATGTCCCGCTGCCTCCGGTGAAACAAAAAATGCCGGCGACGCATTAACCAGACCCAGTTGAACAGATATGAAAAACTTCCTGACATACGGTGTTGTATTTTTATTGATTGTCATGCTAAGCGCTTGTCTATCAATGGATAAAAAATTGAAAACGGAGGTTTATGAAACCTCTGCAAGCGGCAACAAGCTCCAGCCGGTAATGGAATCGCCTGCGGGCGATGAAACCACCGTCATTAAACTCTTGCCGGATAAAAAATTCCAGACCATTACCGGGTTCGGAGGGTCGTTTACGGAGTCGTCGGCCTCGCTGTTGAACAAATTGAGCAGGAAAAACCGCGACAAAATTTTGGAAGCCTATTTTGGGGAAGATGGCGCCCGCTACTCCCTGACCCGCACCCATATCAACTCCTGCGATTTTTCTCTGAGCCAGTACAGCTATGCTCCCGTGGAAGGCGACACCGCATTGAAAAGTTTTTCCATTGAGGAAGACCGGGATGATATCATTCCGATGATCAAGGATGCAATGGCCGTTTCCAAAGACGGGTTTAAAATTCTTTCCTCTCCCTGGACGGCCCCGCCCTGGATGAAGGACAACAAAAAGTGGGTGGGCGGAAAACTGCTTCCGGAGTATTACGACACCTGGGCCCTGTTTTTCTCAAAATATATTGATGCCTACAAGGCGGAAGGGATTGACATCTGGGGCTTCACGGTGGAGAACGAACCACTGGGCAATGGCAATAACTGGGAGAGTATGCACTTTACGCCGGAAGAAATGACCCTGTTTGTGCAAAATCACCTGGGCCCGAAACTGGAAGCCGACGGAAAAGGTCATGTGAAAATACTGGGCTACGACCAAAACCGGGAACATTTGCAGGAATGGGTGGACGTGATGTACCGGGATGAAGCCTCTTCAAAATATTACGCCGGTACCGCCATACATTGGTATGCCAGCACTTTCGAGGTGTTTCCTGATGCCTTGCAATATGCGCACAACAAAGCACCCGGCAAGCATTTGATTCAATCGGAAGCCTGTGTGGATGCCGAAGTGCCCCAATGGCAGAACGACGTCTGGTACTGGAGCAAAGAAGCCACCGACTGGGGCTGGGACTGGGCGCCGGAGCAGGACAAACACCTGCACCCCAAGTACGCCCCGGTCAACCGCTATGCGGGGGACATCATCGGCTGCCTCAACAACTGGGTGGACGGCTGGATTGACTGGAACATGGTGCTGGACAGGCAGGGTGGCCCCAACTGGTTCAAAAACTGGTGTACCGCCCCCGTCATCGTCGACCCGGACGCAGATGAGGTGTATTTCACACCCATCTATTACACCTTGGCTCATTTCAGTAAATATATCCGGCCGGGAGCGGTGCGGATCGGGTTTGAAAATACTGACAACACACTCATGGTTACCGCCGCCCAAAACCCGGACGGCTCTGTCGTGGCGGTGGTTTTTAATCCCACGGAAAATGAAAAACAATTCATGCTCTCGTTCGGAGAAAAATCCACCTATTTAAAAATCAGTGACAAGGCGATTCAAACCATCTTGATCAATAAACGAAACACCAACAATGAGTAATTCATCGACATCCTCCAACAAGGTTCCTTTCGGGCAAAAGGTTGCCTTCGGATTGGGTATGCTTGCCAATCAAATGTTCCCCGCTGCCCTGGGAATATTCATGGTTGTGCTGGTACAGGATTTGGGTTTTCCGGGATGGATGTGGGGAATTCTGTTTTTCCTCCCCCGGGTTTATGATTCGATTACCGACCCCATTATGGGATTTATAACGGATAATACCCGCTCCGTATGGGGCAGGCGCAGGCATTATGTCTTTACAGGCGCCGTCATCATGGGCATTTCGTTTGTGGCGATGTGGCAGTTGCACCGGGAAAATGGCGTGGAATATAACTTCATGTACTTCCTCCTCTGGTCTTTCGTATTCTATTCGGGGCTGACCATTTTCAGTGTGCCTTATGTAGCCATGGGCTATGAAATGAGCGATGATTTCCACGAGCGCACCAACATTATGGCCGTAGCGCAGTGGATTGGCCAATGGGCCTGGGTCATTGCCCCCTGGTTCTGGGTAGTGATGTACGACCCCACCTGGTTTGAAAATGCAGATACGGCTACCCGAACACTCTCTGTATGGGTTGGCATATTTTGTATGATCCTGGCTATGATCCCCGCTTTTTTTATCAAAAGCAAATCCACCAAAGATGATGACAGCCTTGTTCCGTTGAGCCTGAAGAATATCGGAGGTGGACTCAGGGAAATATTGAACGGGTTCAGGGAGGCTTTCAAAATTCGCCCGTTCAGGAAATTGTGTTTTTCGACGTTCCTGATTTTCAATGCGTTCAACACGGTAGCCTCCTTTTCCTTTTTTATCATTGTTTACTATTTGTTCAATGGCGATGCTGGAGCAGCGGGCTTTTGGCCGACTTTATTCGGGAGCGTGGGCGCCCTGGTGACCACTTTTGCGGTAATCCCCACCGTGGCATGGATGTCCGGAAAAATGGGCAAGAAGAATGCCTTTATGCTCTCCCAGGGGATTTCCATCTTCGGATATATCCTGTTTTGGTTCCTGTTCGTACCGGGCAAACCCTATATGTTCTTTTTTGCCCTCCCGTTCTTTTCCTTCGGAATCGGCAGTTTGTTCACCCTGATGATGTCCATGACGGCAGATGTGTGCGATTTGGATGAACTGAATACCGGCAAGAGACGGGAAGGTATTTTCGGCGCTATTTACTGGTGGATGGTGAAGTTCGGTTTTGCTATCGCCGGTCTGATGAGCGGCGCTATTATGACGTTGGTTGGCTTCGCCCCGGATGCAGATACACAGCCGGAAGGCGCAGTAACAGGTTTAAGGCTGTTTTTTTCCGGGGTTCCCATTCTCGGAACATTGGTTGCCATGTGGATCATGCGCAATTATGATGTGTCCGAAGAACGCGCCCATGAAATAAGGGCAGCAATAAACCGGAAGAAGGCCCCCGGTAACGGCTCGTCTGCCTATTCGCCGGGCAAATTGCTTGAACTGAGTAAAGGCGTAAATTTGAATACAGGAACCGGCTTGAATTTCAGCAGTAAAACGACGGCGGAAATCAGGTCAATGTTTTCAAAAACGCTCAACGACGGCCTGCATGGATTGTGCTTCAGCCCTTATGCAGAAGGCCAGAGAGCGGGTGATACCTTGTCGGAGCCCCAGATTCGCCGGCGGATGGAAATCATTGCGCCCTACACCAAATGGGTGCGCTCCTTTTCCTGTACCCAGGGCAATGAATTGATCCCGAAAGTTGCCCGGGAAAAAGGGTTGAAGACAATGGCAGGGGCATGGATAAGCCAGGATGCCGAACGAAATGAAAGTGAAATCAAGGCGCTCGTTGAATTGGCAAAGGCAGGACTGGTGGACATAGCGGCAGTGGGCAACGAAGTATTGCAGCGCAATGAACTTTCAGAACAGGAAATAATCAAGTACATTCAGCGGGTGCGGGCATTGTTGCCCAAACACATCCCTTTGGGTTATGTGGATGCCTATTATCATTTCCTCGACAAGCCCGCTCTGGCGGATGCCTGCGACGTGGTTCTGATCAACTGCTACCCGTTCTGGGAAGGAGCCGACAACGAACACGCCCTGCTTTACATGCAACGTATGTTTGAATTGACAAACCAGATAGCCGGGGGTAAAAAAGTGATCATCACCGAAACAGGGTGGCCAAGCAAAGGGCAAAATGTGCAGGACGCCTACCCATCTGCCGAAAATGCGATGAAATACTTTATCAATACGCAGCAATGGGCTAAAGACCAAAACATTGAAATGTTCTATTTCTCTTCATTTGACGAATCATGGAAGTTTCACCATGAAGGGGAAGTGGGCACTCAGTGGGGATTATGGGATATTAATGAGAAACAAAAGTTCGGTTGAACCAACATCATTCCTATCCGTTTGTTTCGTTCAAAAAACAGAATAAGATATGTCATTCAGACAAGGAAAACACTTAACCCTTTCGGGAACGGATTATTCCGGTAAATCACCCGAACAGATACAAAACCTCTTCCGGCAGGCATTGGAAAATGGCATGCACGGCCTCTGTTACAGTGCCTACGAAGAAGGCCAGCAACCGGGTGATATTCTGACGGTTGACCAGATCCGGCGCCGGATGAAAATCATTGCCCCCTATACCAAATGGGTGCGCTCTTTCTCCTGTATTGAAGGCAATGAACTGGTGCCGAAAGTGGCCCGTGAGTTCGGACTAAAAACGCTGGTCGGCGCCTGGCTGGGAAAAGATGAAGACCTGAACGAACAGGAAATAGCCGGCCTGATACAACTCGCCAGGGAAGGATACGTCGACATTGCCGCAGTAGGCAACGAAGTACTCTACCGGAAGGATTTGAGCGAGGAGGCGCTGCTGGACTACATCCGCCGGGTGAAAAACGCCATCCCCGAAGTGCCGACGGGCTATGTGGATGCCTATTACGAGTTTACCGCCTGCCCCGGCATCACCGAGGCGTGCGATGTCATTTTGGCCAATTGCTACCCTTTTTGGGAAGGTTGCCACATAGACTATTCCCTGGTATACATGAAACAGATGTACCAGCAGGCTGTACAGGCCGCTAACGGCAAAAAAGTAATCATCACCGAAACAGGCTGGCCGAGCCAGGGAAAAAGTCTCGATGGCGCTGAACCGTCTGCGGTAAATGCCATGAAATATTTCATCAATACCCAACAGTGGTCGCGGGAAGAGGACATTGCGATTTTTTATTTCGCCTCCTTCGATGAGTCCTGGAAAGTAGGCGCCGAGGGCGATGTAGGCGCTTATTGGGGCTTGTGGGATATGCACCAAAACCTCAAGTTCTGACGAAACAATGGCGCCTGGATCGGGTAAACCGGATTGTTTCCCGGCGCTTTTTTATCCATATTTTAAAATTTAAACCAATTTATAATGAAGCATTTTACTCTTGTATTAACCCTGCTGATATCCAGCGTTGGGTATGCACAAATCAGCCTTCCGATAGACTTCGAGTCATCGACAATTAACTACGCCTTCACCGATTTTGGTGGCGGGCAGATGAGCAAGGAGGATAACCCCGACATGTCCGGGATTAACACGAGCAGCAAGGTGGCGCGCATGATAAAAAATGCCCCCGAGGTCTATGGCGGCAGCTTTTTGGAATTGGCGGGTCCAATCGATTTCTCTGTGAATAAACACTTCAAAATGAAGGTTTGGACGCCGGGCGCGGGCAGAAAGGTGTTGTTGAAGGTAGAAAACCTGACAAACGGTGGTATTGCTTATGAACAGGAAAAAACGACAACTACAGGCAATGCTTGGGAAGAACTGGTGTTTGATTTTACCGGCGTCAATACCGCTAATTCCTACCAGAAACTGGTTTTCATTTTCGATCTGGGTACCGTAGGCGACGGCTCTGCCAATTTCACTTTTTATGTCGACGACATTGAGCAATTCAATGCCGGTACCGGCAAGGCCAAGGTTGACCTGCCCATTACCTTCCAGGATACTGCTACCGTGGACTACGCTCTTGTGGACTTTGGCGGCAACGCGTCCTCCATTGTACAGGATCCCACCGCCCCGGGCAACCTTGTCGGCAAGGCCGTCAAAACAGCCGGGGCCGAACTCTGGGCCGGTACCACCAACGGTGGAAACAGCCTGGCCAACCCGATACCGTTCACCGCCGACGATACCAAAATATCTGTGCGGGTATGGTCGCCCGATGCCAATACGCCCATTCGCCTGAAAGTGGAAGATGCATCCAATGGGGGCATCAGCGTGGAAACAGAAGCGAATACCACCATGGCAGGCGAATGGGAAACACTGGTGTTCGATTTCAGCAACCAGGCCACGGGCACGGCCGCACTGAACCTGGCAAACACATACAACAAATTATCCATCTTCTTCAACTTCGGCACTACCGGGGCGATGGCGGGTGAAAAAACCTATTACTGGGATAATGTGAGATTCGGCCTGGGCCAGGTTGACCTGCCCATCACCTTCCAGGACACTGCTTCCGTGGACTATAACCTCGTGGACTTCGGCGGCAACGCCTCCTCTATCGTCGTAGACCCCACCGACCCGAACAACCTTGTCGGCAAGGCCATAAAAACGGGCGCCGCCGAACTCTGGGCCGGCACCTCCAACGGCGGCAGCGGCCTGGCCAGGCCCATTCCGTTTACTGCTGCAGATACCAGGATGTCCGTGCGGGTAT